>SMEZ01000091.1_pt1 | contig 50459 bp, 53 predicted proteins | sample 2456351 | NCBI WGS metagenome assembly SMEZ01 (sample SAMN10132605, study PRJNA489261) | soil metagenome | isolation source: day120 antibiotic-loamy sand soil ammended with composted manure from dairy... | place: USA | collected 2015-04-01 | reverse complement strand
GACGAGGCCGATGGGGAGAAGGCCATTCAGGAGCTGCGTGACCACGTGGCGAAGGAGATCGGTCCCATCGCCAAGCCACGGCAGATCATGGTCGTACCCGAGTTGCCCAAGACCAGGTCGGGGAAGATCATGCGGCGGCTGTTGCGCGACGTCGCCGAGAACCGTGAGATCGGTGACGTCACCACCCTGGCGGACAGCTCCGTCATGGACCTGATCTCGAAGGGGATGAAGTCCCGCTCCGGCGACGAGTGACCGGGTCGGCACGGAGACCGGGACGAGAAAACGGCACGAGACTGAGAAGACAGGCGGCCTCCACCCTGCTCGTGGTGGAGGCCGCCTGTTCGGTGTGGAGGTGAACCGTCACTTCGACACCGAAGTGATCCCCCCTGATCAGCCGGTCACGTCCAAGTGGCCGGGCTGCGGCACGGGCGTCGGTGCCTTGCCGTCCTCGTCGGGCCTCGAACCGGGGAGGTCGTCGTCGCCGTCGTCATCGCCCCCGTCGTCGGCCGGCGGAGTGGTCGGCTCCTCGGGTTCGGGTTCGGGCTCCGGCTGGGGCTCCGGCTCGGGCTCGGGCTCCGGCTCCGGCTCCCCCGCGTTCTGGGTGCAGGTGGCCGTGGACAGCTCCACGGTCTGCGTGCCGTCGAGCAGGTCCACCGCCAGGGCGCTGACGGTGAGTGAACCGTCGCCGTTGTCGGTCTGCTTGTTCAGCGTGATGCGAGCGATACCCTGCAACGGCTCGGGGATCAGTTCCGTGTTCGGCTTGATCTGGTCGAGGCTGATCTTCCGACCGTCGATCTGCAGGTCGGCGACGGAGACGCGGCCCTGACCGTTGTCACATTCCGCCGTCACGAGGCCGAGGCTGATGATGGGGGCACCCGGAAGCCCCAGTTTCACGTCGGCGGTGCTGGCCTTGGCGTAGCCCTCCTCGACGGCCGAGTTGAACACACCGGCGTGCAGGATACGGTCGGAGCCGGGCGGCAGGTCGGTGTGGATGAGGTGGTCCTTACCCTCGCCGACCACGTGCGGCAGCTTGGTGATGTTGATCAGCCCCGACGCCCTGAGCGCGTAGGCGGAGTCCTCCGGCTCGGCGTACGCGGCCGGCGCGAACGCGACACCACCCACGACGAGGGCGGACAGAATGCCTGCGCCGAGAGCGGCTGTTTTCTTCTTCGACAAGTGAGTGCCTTTCTTAGATCGGTAGGGATGGGTCAGCCAGCTGGGTGCGCTGCTGTGCTGTGTGGGAAGCCCCGCTACCTGGTCAGACGATGTTGACGATCGTCCCGAGCGGGAGTTGGGTGAGCGCCTCGAGAGCGTCCTTGGTCACCCGGATGCATCCATCGCTGTTGGCCTTGCCAACGAAGCTGTTGTCCGGCCAGGTGTGGATGCCGACGGTGCCTGGACCACCGCCGTAGGTTTCGTGCGAGTCGGAGTGATAGCTCAGCGGGAGAACGATCGGGCTGTAGTCGTTCACGGTCTCCTTGATGGAGGCGATGATGTACGCCCGCCCCGTCGGTGTCGGGGACTCGGGTTTTCCGATGCCGACGGTCCACTCGCCGATCCGCTCGCCGTTCTTGAGGATTTCCAGGTGGAACGAGTCGAGGTCGACATTGACGAGGTAGTCGTTCTCGGCTGACTCGACCGCATCGCCCGACGTGTTGATCCATCCGGTCGCGCCGTTGGGCCGGGTGGGCAGCAGGATCTGTGCCCAGTCACCGTCTCGAGCGATGACGGGAACCCACGTCGGGGACGAGATCTGCTTGACGGGAAGACGGGCGATCGGCTTGCCGTCGACCGCGTCGTGCACCGTCAGCTCTCGGGTGGGGTGTAGAACCTCCCCCTCGGTCGGAGCGTTCGGCTCCGGGTCCATGGGGGCGTCCGGGATCTTCCCGTACGTGGTCGCCTCCGGGAGGGAGGCGATCTGCTGCTGCGACTGTCCTTCGGCGGCTTCTGCTTGTTTCTCCGTGTCCCCACCGCAAGCGGAGACCAATAATGTCAGCGTCGCGACGGCCGCGAGCGCCAACAACTTGCGTGAGGACCGTCTACGGCCGACCGAACCTGCCGGACAGCCTTGGGAAATTTCGACTCTTTCCATTAATCACAGTCCCTGCGGCATAGATCAACTGGGCGAGTGATCAATATTCAAGCAAAGGACTTTTCCCTGCGATCACGCAGGTTGACCATTCGCCAAAACCACAACCACGAAGAGTCTGAATAAGCCGAAGTCCTGCGGAAACCCATCAAATAAGTCCACTTAGGAACAACGAATCGACCGGTTCCATTGCCCCACAACGGATCCCGTCATAAAGTTGATCAAGGCTATTTATTACGGAGAGTTTCATCAGGTCGACCCCGCGACCGTGCGACCCGCCGTTCACCACCCGAAAAATCGATCTGAACGACGTCGATGCTTCACTGAGCTACCGGGATTCCCGATTTTTCACTCTTTCGTGTGGATGCTTGTAACGCACCGGCATCGGATTGACGCGGAAGTAACATTTCCTAGTGATCTCGATTCGGTAACGGGCGCAACCTTTCGGGCATATCCGTAACCACTTTTCCCGCAGAGAAAGAAGCGCCGCGAAGCCACCCCCTGGGCTTAGAACAGTCGAACGCGCGTTCTATCCTGACCGCTTGCAGGAGCCCTCTTGCAGCAAACCGTGTTCTCTAGGAGACGACACTGACGATGACCGTTGACGCTGGTTCCGCGACCCAGGAACGGGACGACACCCCGGCGAACCGGGAGGGCGAGCACCCGACCGGAACCGAGCAGCACACGCAGCAGGAGCAGCCGGGCCAGTCCGACCAGTCACCGCAGGCGGAATCGGCCAAACCGACCCGTGGCAGGGCCAAGAGCAGCGCCCGCAAGACCAGGACCGTGGTGCTCACCCTCACCGTCACCGGCACCGCCGACGGTGAATGGCAGGCCGAGCTCAAGCACGGCAGCAAATGGGTCGCCAAGGGTCTGGGCATCCCGGCCTCAGCCGTGTCCCGCGCGGCGAAGGAACTCCACGAGGAGCTGTCCGCGCCGATCGACGAAGTGATCAACGCGGCCCGCGAACAGCAGCAAGCCAAGGTCGCGCAGCTGGAGGCCGAGCTGGAACAGGCCAAACAAGCCCTGGCCGAACTGGAGAGCTGACGAAAGGCATCCATCCGTGGTGGAGAAGGGGGCGGCAACGCCCCCTTCTCCCGTCTTGCCGACGGTTCCGATCCGGGTTGTCATGAAGCGGTGTCCGACACCCCCAAACAGACCCACGCCGACGAACCACACGGCCTCAACGTGAGCGGCAAGCTCAACTGGTTGCGGGCAGGCGTACTCGGCGCCAACGACGGCATCGTGTCCACCGCCGGACTGGTGGTGGGTGTCGCGGGAGCAACAGCGGACCAGCACACCATCCTGCTCGCCGGACTCGCCGGGATCGCGGCCGGAGCGTTGTCGATGGCCGGCGGTGAGTACACCTCGGTGTCGACACAGCGCGACACGGAACGCGCGCTGCTGCAACTCGAGCTGCACGAACTGCGCACGATGCCCGAGGAAGAGGAACGCGAGCTGGCACAGTTCTATGAACTGAAAGGACTGTCGCCCCACCTGGCGGCCCAAGTGGCGCGGGAACTCACCGAAAAAGACGCGCTACGCGCGCACGCCGAGGTCGAACTGGGCATCGACCCCGATCAACTGACCAGCCCGTGGCATGCAGCATGGGCCTCTCTGATCGCGTTCACCGCGGGCGCGTTGCTGCCGTTGCTGGCGATCCTGTTCTTCCCACCGGCAGCGAGAGTGCCCGCCACGGGCGGCGCGGTCGCACTCGCCCTGGCTCTCACCGGCTGGGTGAGCGCCAGACTCGGCAGCGCACCCCCGGGGCGGGCCGCCGCCCGCAACGTCGGAGTGGGATTGTTGACAATGCTCGTGACGTACGCCGTGGGCCTCGTATCCGGTACGGCGTTCGGATAAACACGTCGCGGCGCGCCCGGCGCGCCTTCGGATTGATCACGTGGCACGATGAGGCGCGTGAGCAGCCCCAAGAACCTTCAGCAGGACGGCGCGGGGGGCCCTGCGGTGCCCTACCTCCCGTTGTCCTCAGACGACGGCACAGCACAGGACGCGTCCATCGGCTCCCTGGTGAAGGACGCGGCCCAACACGTGTCCACGCTGGTCAGAGCCGAGGTCGAACTGATCAAGACCGAGGCGGTCGGCGAGGCGAAGAAGGCGTTCAAGGGCAGTCTCTTCTTCGTCGTCGCCGGTGTCATCGCGCTGTACAGCTCGTTCTTCTTCTTTTTCTTCCTCGGCGAGCTGCTGGCCGAGTGGCTGCCGCGGTGGGCGGCGTTCGGCATCGTCTTTTTGGTGATGCTGCTGACGGCCGGACTCGCGGCCTACATCGGCCTGCGGAAATGGAAACGGGTGCGCAAGCCCCAGCGCTCGATCGACAGCCTCAAAAGCACCGCCGACACGCTGAGGCACCGGCGGACGCACGACGCAAGCTCCACTCCGAACTCCGTGACCACGTCCTGACGACTTCCCCGAGTCTTGTTGCACGTGCCTGCTCCCGATCCGTCGACCGTGCGTCTGGAGGGTCCCTGGACACATCGCGATGTGTCCGCGAACGGCATCCGGCTGCACGTCGCCGAACTCGGAACCGGTCCGCTGGTGTTACTGCTACACGGGTTCGCGGGGTTCTGGTGGGCGTGGCACCACCAGCTACGCACCCTGGCGGACGCCGGGTTCCGCGTGGTCGCCGCCGATCTGCGAGGCTATGGCGACTCCGACAAACCGCCCCGAGGCTATGACGGCTGGACGCTCGCCGGTGACGTCGCAGGGCTCGTGCGTGCGCTCGGAGAGCGCAAAGCCCACCTCGTCGGACACGCCTGGGGCGGTTTACTCGCGTGGTCGGTGGCCGCGCTGCATCCGCGCGTGGTGGCGTCCGTCAGTGTGCTCGGTGGGGCTCACCCCCTCGCCCTGCGAGCGGCGATCGGGCACAGCTGGTGGCGATGGCGAGGCCAGGCGAGCGCGATGCGGCATCTGTTCCGTTTCCAGGTGCCGATGGTGCCCGAACGCAAGCTCGTGGCGGCCGACGCCGCCGAAGTGGAGCGACTGCTGCGGGCGTGGTCGGGAGAGGAGTGGCGTCGGCGTCCGGATTTCCCCGAGACGGCACGCCGGTTCCGGCAGGCCATGCGGGTGCCCGGGGTGGCCCACAGCGCGTTGGAGTACTACCGGTGGGCGTTTCGGTCGCAGTTCCGTGGTGACGGACGCCGATTCGCCGAAGCGGTCGCCGACAGGGTGTCGATGCCGGTGCTGCAGATCCACGGCGCGGAAGATCCGTGCGTGTTGCCGAGCACCGCGCAGGACTCGGCACCGTGGCGGGGCCCCGACTCCCGACTCGAACTGTTGAGCGGGATCGGACACTTCCCCCACCTGGAGGCGCCGGAGCACACCGGCAAACTGCTCGCCGGATTCCTCCACGGAACCTGAGGACCCGAGCGGGGAAGCGGACAACCTCAACCCGTGCAGGGCCCCGTGTCGACCGCGGCCGTCAGGAAGCGGGCCTGTTCGATCTCGTCGCTCACCTCGTCGGCCGTGAGCACGAACCCGGTGTCGGGGTCCTCCACCGCGGCACCGAACACGACACCGACGACACGGCCGTCCGGGTCGATCAGGGGACCACCCGAGTTACCGCTGCGCACCTGCCCCCGAACGGTGTAGACGTCGCGCTGCACGGTTCGCGAGTCGTAGATGTCCGGTCCGCGTAAGGTGATCCGCTCCCGGATCCGCGTCGGTGTGGCGGTGTACGGTCCGTCGAGGGGGTAGCCAAGCGCGATCGTGTCGTCGCCCGCCTCGGCCGGCTCCTCCGCCAACGGCAGTGGCTTCTCGTCGAGCCCGGGGACGGCGAGCACGGCGACGTCGGTGGCGGGGTCGTAGTGCACGACCTCGGCTTCCAAGTGACCCCGTGTCGTCTCCACCAGGACCTGTTCGGTACCCGCGACGACGTGCGCGTTGGTCATCACCCGTTCTTCGTCGATGACGAACCCCGTGCCCTCCAGGGATCGGGAACAGCTCGGCGCGGTGCCGCGTACCTTCAGCACACTCGGCCGCACGTTCTGGACCACGGCACTGTTCTGCAACGCCGGGTCGGGCGGGTTGATCTGGCGCACCGGAGCTTCCTGGAACGGTGCCAGGATCGACGGGAAGCCGGATTCGTCGAGCAGATTGCGCAGTTCCCCCGGCAGGCCCTGAGCCGCCTCGGGCATCAGGTCGTTGACCCCACCCAGCACGGACGACTCGTTGATCGCCTTGGTCAGTCCGGGCAGAGCGGCGACGCTGGTCAACGGCAGGGCGATGAGCCAAGCGACCACGAACACCACGGCGCCTTGCACGACGGCACCCAGCGCATTGTCCACACCGGACAACTTGGATGACGAGATCCTGCGTTTGAGCTTGTTCCCGAGATACACGCCGACGGTCTCGCCGAGCGCGACGAGGAAGATCACCGTGCCGACCGCGAACGCCACTTTGGCGGTGGGATGGTCGACCTCCTCGACGATGAACGGGGCGATTCGGATTCCCAGTACCGCGCCGACGATCACCCCGAGGAAGGCGGGCAACGCGACGACGAACCCCTGACGGGCACCGGAGACGGCAGCGAGCAGGGCCAGCAGGATCACCAGTAGGTCGACCCAGTTCACCGTCTCTCCTCGTCAGGTCCGTCCGGTCGCGGTGCGTGCCTCGTGCTCGGCCAACGCTACGTCAAGGTCGCGCACGTCCGTGCGGTCCCACTCCCTGGCCCAACCACCCAGCTCCAGTAATGTCGCCAGCACACCGGCCGTGAATCCCCACACGAACAACCCTCGAACGGTGAAGGCGGGTCCACGCCATCCTCCACCCCGCCGGGCGACCAGGAACCGGTTGGCGGGGTCGGCGAGCTCCGCGATCGGCACCCGTGCCACAGCGGCCGTCTCCGCGGGGTCGACGGGGCGGACGGGAGACGGCTGGTGCCAATGAGCCAGCACGGGTGTCACCGCGAACCGTGACACGGGAACGTACAGCTCGGGGAACACCGCGACGGGGTGAATCCCCTCGGGCAGTACCCCGGTCTCCTCCTCGGCCTCCCGTAACGCCGTGGCCACCGGGTCCTCGCCCTCCTCGGCCCCGCCACCGGGGAAGGCCACCTGGCCCGCGTGGGAGCCGAGCGTGTCGGCCCGGCGGAGCAGCAGCACGTCCGGACCGTGTTCCCCGATGCCGAACAGCATCAGCACCGCCGCCCGTCGGGCGTCATACGGGGGCGGGGTGACCCGGGTGAACGCGGTCGAATCCACCTTCGCGCTGGATTCGACCAGGGGACGCAACCACTCCGGCACCTCGCTGGGTGTCGTCAAGGGTCCACTCATCGCACACGCTCCACCGCGTTCCGGATCTCGTCCAGCGAGGTGAACAACCGGGGTTCGGTCACGAGCCGAGCCTCGCCGTCGACGACGAGGTATGAGGCGGGAAGGGCTTTCGGCGCTCGCAACGCTTCGCGCACCGGCCCGTTTCCGCCCTCCCCGTCGTGGACGGTGGGCAACCGGACTCCGAGCTCGGCCAGCAGTCCCAGTCCGTCCGCGGCCGAACTCTGCACCTGCACCGTCACCACCCGGACGGCGTCCGCCTGTGCGGCGTAGTCGGCCAGTAACGGCAGTTCCTCCCGACAGGGTTCACACCAGGTGGCCCAGAGGTTGACCAACGTCGGGCCCTTCCCCAGCGTGTCGGCGAAGTCGACGCGGGAGTCGTCGCCGAGGCAGTACGTCTCCACTCCGGACAACGCCTCACCGCCAGATCGGCACCGTCCTGTCCCGGCACGTTCTCCGCGCGGGGCAGCAGCGCGACGATCAACGCGAGTGCGAGCGCACCCGCGGCGAGCGCCCACTTCGTCGCCGTCGTCAAGAGTTCGTCACCAGCTCCAGCAGATGATCACGTTCGGGGCCCTTGACGAGCTTCGCCGCAAGGTCGAACTCCGTCGGCCCGATGCCGTAGGAGGGGCAGTCCTTCGCCAGTGGACAGGCGCCGCACGCCGGCTTCCGAGCATGGCATATCCGACGGCCGTGGAAGATCACGCGGTGTGACAGCATCGTCCACTCTTTGCGGGGGAACAGCTCCCCGACCTCGTGCTCGATCTTCACCGGATCATCGCTGTCGGTCCACAGCCAGCGCCGTGTCAGCCTGCTGAAGTGGGTATCGACGGTGATACCGGGAACTCCGAAGGCTTCCCCGAGCACCACGTTAGCGGTCTTGCGACCGACGCCGGGAAGCCGCACGAGCTCCTCCAGCGTTCCCGGGACCTCCCCGTCGTGTCGTTCGACCAGGGCGGCACCGAGTCGTATCAGGGACGACGCCTTGTTGCGGAAGAATCCCGTCGGACGGATCAGTTCCTCCAACTCGGCGCGATCGGCCGCCGCGTAGTCGGCCGCGCTCGGGTAGCGGGCGAACAGCGCGGGTGTGACCTGGTTGACCCGCTCGTCCGTACACTGGGCCGAGAGGATGACGGCCACCAGCAATTCCAGCGGTGTCGAGAAGTTCAGCTCGCAGTGGGCGTTTGGATAGGCCACATCGAGGCAACGCTTCATACGCCGCGCGCGTCTGACCAACGACAACCGGCTCTGCTCAGCGAATGCGCGCCCCTGTCGAGGGGCGTGACCGACGGTTGACGACACCTCGCTAGCCTACGTGCGCTACCGGGGCAGGACGCCACCCTCCTTCGCTGATGTCGAGGTCATCCAGCGGTGGCCCGGCGGCCGAGCCGTGAGTGAGCATGGGAATCAGGAGTGATATGACGGTCTGGTTCGTGATCGCGGTGCCGGTCGTGGTGATGCTGTTCGCGCTCGGCATGGAAAAGGTTGAGCACCGGCTGCGCCACGTGTCCGTGCGCGGCGAGGACGTCGAGGAGTTCCTCGAACAAGCCCGACCGGATGAAGTCAAGGCGCTCTACGGGCACGGCATCGGCCGTGCGCTGGAGTTATTCCGGCTGCGACGGTTGGCCGGAAGGGCAGCCAAGGGCAAGCAACGCGACCTCCGGGGTTAGGCTATTCGGTCGGACGAGATGCTCCACCGGGCCTTTCAACAGGGAGTATTCGGACGATCGCGGCACGTTCGCATCGTTCATACTCGCTGGTAGTAGGTTGGCCTTGATGGCCCGAGCGGGGAGCGTTCTCGGGTGCACGCCCTACACTGCATGTAGTGACCGGCGGCATGCTGCTTCACCCGAAGAGGCGGATGCTGCTACCCCAAAGGAGGCACGAGGTGGACGAGACCCTGGCCCGCGCGGGCATCTTCCAGGGTGTGGAACCGGCGGCGGCCGAAGCGCTCGCGCAAACCCTGGAATCAGTGGAATTTCCCCGCGGCCACGTGATCTTCAGCGAGGGCGAGCCGGGGGACAAGCTCTACATCATCAAGTCGGGCAAGGTCAAGATCGGCCGCAAGTCGGCCGACGGCCGGGAGAACCTGTTCCAGATCATGGGACCGTCCGACATGTTCGGGGAGCTGTCGATTTTCGACCCGGGCCCGCGCACGTCGACGGCCACTACGGTTACCGAGGTCAGCGCGGTGACGATGGACCGCCCCGCGTTGAGGCAGTGGATCTCGACGCGGCCGGAGATCGCGGAACAGTTGCTGCGGGTGGTCGCACGCCGGCTTCGCCGCACCAACAACATGGTCGCCGAACTGATCTTCACCGACGTCCCCGGTCGAGTGGCACGGGCGCTGTTGCAGCTGGCACAGCGTTTCGGCAGCCAGGAGGCGGGTCTACTGCGGGTCACGCACGACCTGACGCAGGAGGAGATCGCCCAGTACGTCGGCGCGTCGCGGGAAACCGTCAACAAGGCGCTCGCCGACTTCGCGCACCGTGGCTGGCTGCGTCTTGAGGGCAAGAGCGTGCTGATCCTCGACCCGGAGCGGTTGGCCCGTCGGGCCCGCTGAGACGTCGAGACAGCAGCACCCCAACGAGTTCTCCGAGAGCCACAGCGTGGTGGTGGAATGCTGGGTCGGCCCCGTCCCGGGCCGACCGAAGGGAAGACGTCGGGCCGACACTCAAGGCCCGGAGCAAACAAGTCGATACAGAACAAGGGGCCGGGCGCCACCCCCGACGTGGCACTTCATCCGGCCCCTTGTCCGTTACGCGCGGACCGTCCCCCGACAGGCCGCGCTCCCCGCCCTCCGGTGTAGGCCCCGACCCGAAACCCGGAGGGAGTCTGTAGTTGTCCGCCTGGAAGACCAGGCGACGTCAGCGGATGCGAGCATTGTGTCCGCGAACGTCTACGACGTCTGTCCTAGATGTTCCCACCAGTCGAGGCCGCCCTAATAGGGTCGCATGACCCCACCCTGGTGGTTCAAGTCCGTTCACTCTCAAAGACGCGTCGACCGGGCAGATGATGCCCACCCAGCGGACACTGTTATCTATCCGATATCAAACTACCCATCCGGGCGAGCTTTACACACTTTCGAGCCCTGGAACCGAACCTCGGGCGCGATCCGAATAAACTGGTACCATCGTACCAGGTTTGGGCATACTGGTACGCGTGTCCAACTTCGTCGAGTCTGGTCGCACCACCCTCTCCGACTACCGCGTCGCGCTGACCACACCCGCTGCTCGGAGGCCGCTCATCGCCTCCTTGCTGGCCCGGCTCCCGATCGCCATGATCGGAATCTCCGAGCTGCTCTACGTACAGCACCGGACCGGCACGTACGCGGTGGCCGGACTGGTGTCGGCGGGCACGCTGATCGGTGTGGCGATCGGTTCGGTGGTACAGGGGCGACTCATCGACCGGTTCGGCCCCACCCGACCGCTGCTCGTCGTCGTAGGCCTGTTCGCGGCGACGATGGCGGGGCTGATAGCGGCCATCGAGAACCAGACCGCCACCCCCGTGCTCGTGGCACTCGCCTGGGGAATCGGCCTGTTCGAACCCATGTGCGGCTCGGCGTCCCGAGCGTTGTGGCGCAGACTGCTACCACCCGGCCCCGCGCTCACCGCCGCGTACTCGTACGAGGCCATCAGCATGGAGGTCTTCTTCATCCTCGGCCCCGGGTTGGCGGGAGCCCTCATCACCGCTCCCTGGCCGGGAACCGGCCTGGTCCTCGGCGGAGCGTGCATGGTGGTGGGCGCGGTGCTGTTCGCACTGAGCCCGGCCGTGCGAGCCTGGCCACCCGCTCCCAGGACGAACGCCCCACTGCTCGGTGCGTTCAGCAGTCCCGGCATGCGCACACTCGCGCTGGCGGCACTGGGCTTCGGCATGGTCATCGGCTTCGTCGAGGTCGCCGTACCCGCCGCGGCCACCAACGCCGGCAACACCGCCCTGGGCGGTCTGCTGTTGTCGGTGTGGTCGGTGAGTTCCGTGGCGTTCGGCATCGTCTACAGCCTCCGCCCCTGGCCGAGGCCGTTGGGCCTGCGCCTTCCCGTGCTGCTCGCGCTGTTCGGCGCCTGTGTGGCGCTCCTGGCATGGCCGTCGACGTTGTGGGGTCTCGCGGTGGCCATGCTGGCCTCGGGTGCCCTCATCACCCCGCAGTCCACCGCCCATTCGATCGTCATCGAAGTGGTGGCCCCGAAGGGAACGGCGGCCGAGGCGTTCGGCTGGGTCCTCACGGCCATCACACTCGGCTTGGCGATCGGACAGTCGGCCAGCGGTTACCTGGTGGAGCACAGCGGACCAGCGCTCGCGTTCGGCGTGGCGGCGATCTGCGCGCTCGTACTGGCCGGAGCGGTATGGCTGCGCAGGAACACGGTCCGGGCCCCCGTCGAGGACGAACGGTCGACGGATGCCGCGGACGCCGTCGCGGCGTGACCGCCACTCAGCCGCGCGAACGCAGGTACTCCAGCTGAGCCCGGACGCTCTCCTCTGCGGGCGCCCACAGCGCCGGATCGACGTCGGCGTAGACGAGTTCCACCACCTGGCGAGCCGTGGCGTCGTCGCCGAGCTTCCGCAACGCCTGGCGCACTTGGTCCAGCCGTTGTTCACGGTGGCGTAGGTATTCGGCCGCGGTGCTCACCAGATCCGACAGCTCGGGACCGTGGCCGGGCAACCCGAGCGTGCCGGGCGGCAACTCACCCAGTTTGCGCAGCGAGTCGAGGTAACCACCCAGGTCGGACAACACGGTGGTGCCCCGCCCCAACACCGTGTCACCGGTGACCGCGTACGTCCGCCCGCCGTGGTCCAGGTGCAGCACGATGGAGTCGTCGGTGTGCCCCGGGGTGTGGACGACCTGCAACGTCAATCCCGCTGCCCGCACCACGTCGCCGTCGACGAGCGGGTCACCTCCCCGGCACAGGGAAGCGTCGAACGCCCGCACCGGCGCGTCCACGCGTTCGGCGAGCGACGGTGCTGCCTCCACGTGATCCGGGTGCCGGTGGGTGAGCAGGATCAACTCGATACCGGACAGTCCCGCGAGCGTCTCGAGATGGTCGTCGAGAGCATGCCCGGGGTCCACGACGATCCGCCCCGCTGCCCCGGGGGCCTGCAACACCCAGGTATTGGTGCCCTCCAACGTCATCGTCGACGGGTTGTTCTGCAACAACACCGACGCGATGGGAGACACCGGCCGAAGCACCCCGTAAGCGGGATGGTTCATGACAGCTTCACCACGATCCGCTCACCGTCCTGCACGAATCTCGGCATGATCCGACGTATCCGGCGTTCACACGCCAAGACCTCCGCCACCGAGGAGAACCGGGAGATCTCACTGAGCGTGCACCACGTGGGCGGCATCAAGCCCACTCGCCCGGCCTCGGCATCGGCGATGGCGTCCTCGGGGCGCTGCCAATGCGCCGATTCGACCTCGGTGGTGGCACCGTCGGCCACCTGCCCCTCGGGAAGGGCCGCCACGAAGAACCGCGCGTCGTACCGCCGCGGCTCCTCCTCGGGCGTCACCCAGTTCGCCCACGGCCGCAACAGATCCGCCCGCAACACCAGCCCGGACTCGGCGAGGAAGCTCGCCAGCGACAACTCACCTGAGGTGAGCGCCGCGCGCGCATCGGCGTAGACACCGGTATCGGCGACGACGCTGGACTCCGTACCCGCCAGCAGAACGCCGGACTCCTCGAACGCCTCCCGGACCACGGCGCACACCAGGGCCCGTGCCAGCGGCTCGGAGCAGGAGAACCACCGGGCCCATTCCGCGGGCGGGGGACCGACCCAACCGATGGAGGCGTCGGCATCACGCTGATCGACCCCACCCCCGGGGAACACGGTCATCCCCGCCGCGAACGCCATGCTGCGCACCCGACGTTGCAAGAACACCTCGACCCCGGAGCCGTCCTCCACGTCGCGCACCAACACCACGGTCGCCGAGTCCTTGGCCGGAACGGGTTGCGGTGGAGGCTCCTTCGGCGACGGCAGCATGGGGGCCAGGTGCTCGGGTACGACGAGGAAGTCCGGGCTCTCGTCGCCCGCCGGGTTCCGTGACTCGATCACGAGCGCACGATACCGCGTGTCTCCACGAAGATCAGTGGCCCTAACCGCGCTCCACGCCGTTGTTCGCCCTGGCAGCCTCGGCCCGTTCCCGCTCCGCCAACTCGGCGTGCAGTTCCCGCAACAGCTGCCGATCACGCTCGGACAGCTGGGGATCGTCGAGGTCCAGTTCGGGAAGCGAGTCCGTGTCCAGGCCCGCGATCTTCCTGCCTTTTTCGGAGTCCTCGGCGATGGCGGCGCGTAGCTGCGCCACTTCCTCCGGGCTCATCTCGGTGGTCTCGGCGACCCGGTTCTCCAACTGGGCCAGCTCCTCGGCGGAGAACGACTTCTTGTCGGGTTTCTCCAGCGCGTGCTTGGCGGGCTTCGGGGAATCGACGGACTTACCGGACTCGGTGGACGCAGCGGGTTTCGCGGGCTCCGATGAAACCGACGGCGACTCGATGTACCCGGCCTGCCCTGCGGACTCGGCGTCCGCCTGCTGCGGGATCGGCAGCGGACTGTCCGCACGGGCGGCCGGAACCTCGACGGACCCGGACTCCGGCTCGGAAAAACGTGGTGGCTCCGCGATGGCATGCCGCGCGGATTCGGTCCGCGCACTCGCCGCACCCGCAGTGATCTTGCGGGACGACCGTGAGGTCGAACCGCTCGTGGTGGACCCGGGGTTACCGGAGGCCAGCCACACCGACGTGGCGGCGGCGAGCGCGGCCTCGTGGTACTCGGTGCGCTCGGCGTTCGGGCCGGTCACCTCCACGACCGCGCGAATACCGTTCCTGCGCAGGGCGTCGTCCACCCGGAAGGCGATCGCGGGCGGATGCGCCTCAGGACCGACCTCGATGAGCACCACCCGCTGCGGCAGCGGACCGGGCACGCTCCCCGCGGGGGTGTTGCGCCACACCGCGTGCACCGAACGCAGGTCGGGCAGGACCTGCAAAGTCCGGTCGAGCGCCTTCGCGATACCGGCCTCGGGATTGTTGTCGCTGGTGAAGCGGTGGGTGTGGCCGGGGACCGACTCGCTGACCGTGAGCTGGTCGGCCAATGCCGTGTCCGAGCGACTCAACTCCAGTACGACGGCGAGTTCTCGCTGCTCACTCGGGCGGACCATGATCCGCCCGGCGATGAGCGCGCCGACGACCAATTCGGCGGCGTCGTCCAGATGCGAACGAGCGACCAGTTCACGTGCCTCGGAAAGCGCGCTGTCGTCGAGTCGCCCCGCCAGTGCCAGCAGGATGTTGTGCAGCCTCAGCGGTACAGCGAAGCCGTCCTTAGGCAGACTCTCGTGAACGTCCACCATCCCCGGTCTCCCTCCAGCCCGCTACCGAGCGAGCGTCATGCGGGTACAAGCCTGTGTTGACCGGCGTCCACGGCTCCCACGCACACGAACCGGGAATTCGCGAGCGCCGCCTGGTGATAGGCGGGCAGCTCGATCTTTGTCGGCAGGACTTCGACGCTAGGCGCTTCGTCACCCAGAACCCGGAGGACCCGCTGCAATTCCCCAGTAAGGCGAGGCAGGCCCGAGACCGCGGTGACCAGGAGAATCCGCTTGGGTTCCCCCTCAGCGGACTCACGGTCATGCCGCCAGCTCTCCCTGACCTCTCCCACGTCCGGGCGCCCCCGCAACGTTGCGTGAATCACCACGGACACCGAATCGACGGTATTCACCCAATCAGGTGCTCCCGTCGTGAATGTGTACCGGTTCTCGGACGGGGCGTCTACCCCGAGTGCCGAACTCACCTCGTGCCAATCGGCCCCGTGCGGAATGAGACCCGCGACCAGCAGGCGATACTCCGATTGGTCCAAATCAATCCTGTGCTTCAGCAAAGTCTTCGGCAGGGTGCGCGCCAGGGTGCCCATCGCGCCTTCGCCGAGCCAGTCCCGGAACCGCCACAGCAGCCGATCGGGCAACCGCCCCGCCAGCCGCAACAACAGCTCGTGACAGGAGCTTTCGATGTCCGGGTCCATCACGCGACCTCCACGGTCAACTCCACCTCGACCGGTGCCCCCAGCGGCAGCTCGGCGACCCCGACGGCCGCCCGCGCGTGCGCGCCCGCGTCACCGAAGATCTCACCCAACACTTCGGAGGCACCGTTGATGACGGCGGGCTGACCCCCGAACCCCTCGCTCGACGCCACGTAGCCGACAACCTTCACGATCCGGACCACCGAGTCGATGCCGACGAGATCGTGGACGGCGGCGAGCGCGTTCAACACGGCCGTGCGTGCGTGCTGCTTGGCCTCCTCCGGGCTGACCTCGGCACCGACCTTGCCGGTCGCCGCCAGCTCACCGTCGACGAACGGCAACTGTCCGGAGGTGTAGACGTAGGAACCCGTACGCACGGCCGGGACGTAAGCCGCGACCGGAGCCGCGACGGCGGGCAGTTCGATGCCGAGCTCCGTCAGCCTCGCGCTCCATTTCATGGCCGGTCCCCTCAGTTCTTCGGACGCTTGAGATAGGCGACGTGCTGCTCACCGCTCGGGTTGGGCAGGACCGTGACCAGCTCCCAGCCGTCCTCGCCCCACTGGTCGAGAATCTGCTTGGTGGCGTGGATCAACAGGGGCACCGTGGCGTATTCCCACTTCGTGTCACTCATGCTGAAACACCCTAACCACTAACGTCTCCCTCTGTGGAAGCATGGCGTATCTTCGCGACGGCACTGCTGGCCGTTCCGGGTGTGATCGGGGTACTGCTCGCCATGGCCGAGGCCAGGGAACGCACGGGACGGTCCGCCACCGTCGCGATCACCGGCCTGGTCGGTGTCACGGCACTGGCCGTGGCCTGCTTCCTGACACTCACCGTATTGCCCGGTACGGCAGCCTGGACACTCGCCGGTGTCGTCGCGGTCACCGTGAGCGTGCTCGCGCTGGCGAGCTGAACATCCGTGGAAACTTGTGGATACCCTTCGAAACGTGACCCTCCTGCCTGGTTGGACCGACCAACTCGCACGAACCCGGCTGCACTTCGTCACAGGCAAAGGCGGCACCGGCAAAACGACTCTCGCCGCGTCCCTGGCCCTCGCGTTGGCCCGGGGTGGGCGGCGCGTGTTGCTCGTGGAGGTCGAGGGAAGGCAGGGCTTCGCCCAGGTCTTCGACACCGAACCACTGCCGTACGCCGAGCAGCGCATCGCATCCGCCCCCGGCGGCGGCGAGGTGCGCGCCCTGCACATCGACGTCGAGGCCGCGCTGCTCGAGTACTTCGAGATGTTCTACAACCTCGGCTTCGCAGGGCGGACACTACGCAGGATGGGCGCCATCGAGTTCGCCACGACACTCGCCCCCGGGCTGCGGGACGTCCTGCTCACCGGCAAGATCAAGGAATGCGTGGGTCGCACCGACTCCGACGGCAGGCACGTCTACGACGCCGTGGTGGTCGACGCACCGCCCACGGGCCGGGTCGTGAAGTTCCTCGACGTGACCAAGGCCCTGACCGACGTCGCCAGGACCGGCCCCATTCGGGGACAAGCCGAGGGCGTGGTCCGACTGCTGCACTCGGGCGACACGGCCGTGCATCTGGTGACGCTGTTGGAGGAGATGCCGGTGCGGGAAACGCTCGACGCCGTCGCGGAGCTCGACGAGGCGGACCTGCGTCCGGGCGCTGTACTGGTGAACCGGGTACGGCCGCCCCGGCTACCCGAACGTCTGTTGACTCCCGCCGCGGACGGGCGGGTCGACGCGGAGAAGATCCGTTCCGGGCTCGTCTCGGCCGGGCTTGATCTGCCCGACTCCACCATCGACGCGTTGGTGTCCGAAACCATCGAACACGCCATCGGGATCGCGGCGGAACAACGTTCGGCCGAGCAATTGGCCGAGGCGGACCTGCCGACGTTGCGACTGACGGACCTCTCCGGTGGCGTCGACGTGGCCGGTCTGTACGAGCTGGCCGACTCCCTGGTGGAACAGGGGGTACGGCTGTGACCCCCTCGCTCGACATCGACGGACTCCTCGACAACCGCGAGACCCGGGTGGTGGTCTGCTGCGGCTCCGGTGGTGTCGGTAAGACCACGACCGCGGCCGCGTTGGCCCTACGCGCGGCCGAGCGGGGACGCCAGACCGTGGTACTGACCATCGACCCCGCACGCAGGCTCGCGCAGGCCCTCGGACTGCGCGAGCTCGGCAACGAACCGAGGAAGGTGAACGTCGCCGGGTTCGAACCCGAGGGTGAACTGTGGGCGATGATGTTGGACATGCGGCGCACCTTCGACGACATGGTGCGCAGGCACGCGGGTCCGGAACGGGCGGAACAACTGCTGTCCAACCCCTTCTACCAGACCATCTCCACGTCGTTCTCCGGCACACAGGAGTACATGGCGATGGAGAAACTCGGCCAGCTCGCGGCCACCGGTGAATGGGACCTCATCGTCGTGGACACCCCTCCGAGTCGCTCGGCGTTGGACTTCCTCGACGCTCCCAACCGGCTGTCCGCCGCGCTCGACGGTCGCATGATCCGCCTGCTGACCAGCCCCGCGAGAGCCGGTGGTTGGGGCCTGCGCAAAGTCGTGAGCGCGGGGTTCTCGATGTTCTCCAAAGCCGTGTCCACCATCCTGGGCGGCCAACTGCTCGCCGACGCCTCAGCGTTCATGCAGGCGTTCGACTCGACGTTCGGCGGCTTCCGGGAACGCGCCGGCAAGACCGCGGAACTGCTGCGGTCGAAGGGCACGGCGTTCCTCGTGGTCGCCGCGCCCGAACCCGACGCACTCCGGGAGGCCAGCTATTTCGTCGAACGACTGTCCTCGGAGTCGATGCCGCTGGCCGGGCTCGTCGCCAACCGGACCCATCCCGTGCTCGCGGATCTGTCGGCCAGCACCGCGCTCGCCGCAGCGGAGGCATTGGAACGTGACGACAGCGCCCCACTCGCGGCGGCGGTGTTGCGGCTGCACGCCGACCGAGTGGAGATTTCGAATCGTGAGAAGCGGCTGCTCGCACGATTCACCAAAGCGCATCCACACGTCGCCGTGACCACGGTGCCCGCCCTGCCGAGCGATGTTCACGACATCAGCGGCCTCCGCGACATCGGTAACCGCATGGCGAGCGAATAGTCCGCCGAGCCCGGTTCTCCGCGGTTTTCAGGAAACGCTCTGCTTTTCAGGAAACACTCTGCGCCGGCTCGTATTCCCGTTTGGCCGATTCGAGCAGGTCACGCCAGCTCGACACCTCCGGCCGCCTGCGCAGCAACGCACGACGCTCGCGTTCGGTCATCCCTCCCCAGACGCCGAAATCGATGCGGTTGTCCAACGCCTCGGCCAGACATTCAGTGCGTACCGGACAGCCCATACACACCAGCTTGGCCCTGTTCTGCTCGGCTCCGCGCACGAACAGACCATCCGGATCGGTGTCGCGGCAAGACGCATGAACGCGCCAGTCCGAGTAGATGTACTTCATACCCCCAGCTCCTACCTTGTTACGACCGACAGGCAGGTAGGCAACGATGCGCACGATGCGCGCCCCCCGCGTGTAGGTCCCTCTGCACTCACGTCCCTCCGACGACGCCTCCCCTGGCGCCGTTCCCGTGAGTCGTTGACGGACTGTAGGGGTTGATCGGTTCCCTCGCCAACCCCCACACGGTCATTTGTTATCAGATGGGCTCTCGGCGGAAGGGAACGGGCCACCACGATCACACCTCACTATGCGTAGGCTAAGTACGTGAGTATCCGGAGCGGTCTGTTCAAGCTGTTGGGTCTGTGCCTGCTCGCAGGCGTCCTTGTCGCCGGGATTCTGTTTCCCGTTACCGGAGCCGCGGGCGTGGTCGCCAATCAGGCAAGTGACACGGTGGACTCGATGTCGACCGACCTTGCCGAGGAGCCTCCCCCACTAATCACGACCCTCACCGACAGGGATGGCAAACCAATCGCCACCCTGTACGACCAGTACCGCATTCCCACTGCCCCGGACGAGATTTCCGAGGCCATGAAGTGGGCGATGATCTCGGTGGAGGACCGCCGTTTCTACGATCATCACGGCGTCGACTGGAAAGGTACGCTCCGCGCCGCCATCACCAACACTTCCGGGGGTGACACCCAGGGCGCTTCCACGTTGACACAACAGTATGTGAAAAATTATCTGATCAATGTCACTCACCGGGGTGACACACTGGGGCAACAAAAAGCTCAGGAAGTGTCGATAGCCCGGAAACTCAAGGAAGCCCAGATCGCCATTCAGCTGGAAACGAAGATGACGAAGGAGGAAATCCTCACCGGATACCTCAACGTCGTCGAGTTCTCCCGGCAAATTTACGGTGTCGGCGCAGCGGCCCGCGCCTATTTCAACACCGAGGCTTCGAAACTCACGGTGCCCCAGGCCGCCCTTCTGGCCGGCATGGTGAACAACCCCGCCGTGCTGGACCCCTGGAACAATCCGGAAGGGGCGAAGAAACGGCGCAACTTCGTGCTCGACAAAATGGTCGAAAACCGCAAATTGGACCCCGAGGACGCTGAACGGATCAAGGAGGAACCGTTGGGCGTGCTCCCCGGTGGTCCGAACAAACCCGCGTCCACCTGCATCAGCGCGAAACCGGCGTACGGCTTCTTCTGTCAATACGTCGAGGACTACCTGATCGACCTCGGCATGGACAAGGACGACCTCTACACGGGTGGTTACACCATTCGCACGACGATGGACTCCAAGGCCACCGAGGTCGCCAAGGACGCGGTCGAGAAGGAGGTCAGCAAGACCGAACCCAACGTCGCCAACACGCTGTCCCTGGTGAAACCGGGCAAGGACCGGCACGAGGTGGTCGCGCTCGTCGCCAACAAGGACTACGGCACGGACAAGGAGGCCGGACAGGCCTCACAGGGTCTGCCGTACGACGTCTTCAACGTCACGGGCGCCGGCTCCAGCTACAAGATCTTCACCGCCGCCGCCACGCTGGAGCAGCGCAAGTACGGCATCTTCGACACGGTCCCGGTGCCGAACTTCCACGTCTCCCCGGTGTTCAACTGGGGTGGCGAACACTGCCCGACCCGGCCTTCGGGCATCCGCACCTACTGCGTCAAGAACGCCAGCGACGGTGGCGACACCTCGATGTCCCTGCAGGACGCTCTGGCCAAATCGCCCAACACCACGTTCGTCATCCTCGAAGAGGAAGTGGGCATGAAGGCGGTGGTCGAAATGGCCAGCAAACTGGGCCTGCGCAAGACGATGGCGTCGCGGCCCGCCGACGGGAACGTGCCCGACCCCGACCACGAGCGGCCCGAGTACAGCATGAACCAGATCGAGTTCTACGGGCCGAACGAGTTGGCACCGCAGGGCCGGGGGATGTTCACGCTCGGCGCCAGTCCCGTCAGTGGCCTGGAGATGGCCAACGTCGCCGCGACGATCATGAGTGGTGGCGTGTGGTGCCCGCCCACACCGATCCTGGAGGTCATCAACCGGGGCGGCAAGGAGTTCCCGGTCAAGGACAAGCCCTGCGAGCAGGTGGTACCGGAGGGCTTGGCGAACACGCTCGCCGTCGGCCTGAGCAAGGACACCGCCCCCGGCGGCACGGCGTACAACGCCGCCTCCTCGGCGGGCTGGGACCGCCCGATGATCGGTAAGACCGGGACGACGCAGTTCCAGGGGTCGGCCACCTTCGTCGGTGCGACCCCGCAGCTGGCCGGCGCGGCGATGATCTTCCGACCGGACCTGCCGCACGGTGGCCTGGTCGACGGTGGCCCCGGCAACGTCCATGCGACCAGTTACGGAAACAGCAACATGTTCGGCGGTAAGACGCCGGCGCGCACCTGGTTCAGGGCGATGAAGCCGATCATGGAGGGACTGCCCAAGAAGCCACTTCCGGAACCCGACCCGCACTACGCGAAGGTGCGGTAGCGCACCAGGACGAACGCCCGGTTCCCCTGGAAGAGGAACCGGGCGTCGTCATGTGAACCCTTATGTGACGAGCGACACACTAGACCGTTCAGGTATTTTTTGCGCTCCGAGTGGTGGCAAAGCATTCGCACCCCTTACAGGGCACGGCGAATCGACCATCATAACGCGTACGCTCGGTAACACACGTCGCTTCAAGGATGATGATGAAACGCCTCGTGACGGGGATGGCAGCGCTGACTGCCGCAACCCTCGGTTACGCCGTCGCCATCGAACGTCGGCACTGGACTCTACGCACAGTAGAGCTGCCCGTGCTGGCCGAGGGCTCCCGACCCATCCGAGTGCTGCACGTGTCCGACCTGCACATGTTGCCGAGCCAGGAGTCCAAGCAACGCTGGGTCGCCGAACTCGACCGGCTCGAACCCGACCTCGTCGTCAACACCGGGGACAACCTCGCGCACCCCCAGGCGGTACCCGCCGTCCTGCGGGCCCTCGGACCACTGCTGAACCGACCGGGCGTGTTCGTGTTCGGCAGCAACGACTACTACGCACCGAAACCGAAGAACCCGGCGCGCTACCTCATGCCGCAGGGGCGGAAGAAGCGCATCCACGGCAACCGCCTGCCGTGGCGCGACCTGCGGGCCGCGTTCATCGAGCACGGTTGGCTGGACCTCACGCACGTACGACGCACGCTCACCGTGGCGGGGCAGAGCGTGTTCGCCGCGGGCGTGGACGACCCACACCTGCACCGCGACCGCTACACCGACATCATGGGCACCCCCGACCGGAAGGCCGCCCTGCGGCTGGGGGTGACGCACTCACCGGAACCACGCGTGCTCGACTCCTTCGCCGCCGACGGATACGACCTCGTGCTCGCGGGCCACACCCACGGCGGACAGCTCCGCGTGCCGGGCATCGGCGCACTGGTCACCAACTGCGAACTCGACAGGTCGCGGGCACGGGGGGCCTCACGTTGGGGCGCCGACATGTGGCTGCATGTCTCGGCCGGACTCGGCACCTCACCGTATGCCCCCGCACGGTTCGCCTGTCCGCCGGAGGCGAACCTGTTGACGCTGGTCCCGAGGGGGTCCCGGCCCTTCGGGACGCGAAACCCGGCCCGCCGTCAAGCCGCCAGCAACGTCCGCTAGACTAAGGACCGACCCGCTGGGAAACCAGATGAAGACATCGGGGTGTGGCGCAGCTTGGTAGCGTGCCTCGTTCGGGTCGAGGAGGTCGTGGGTTCAAATCCCGCCACCCCGACACAGCGGAGCCCCCGTCCGGGAAACCGGGCGGGGGCTCCGCCTTTCACGCTGCCTTTCACGCTCGCCTCACGTTCGACGGGTCAACGCACGGCCACCGTCTCCACCCAGCATTCGCTGACCTCCCCCTGACCTCCCCGCACCCACATCCACGCGGAACGGGCCGCGCTCGCCAGCTGCGGGTCCATGTCGTCGCTCGCGTCCAACGCCTCGGCCAGCTCGGTTTCGATGGTGCGCGCCAATCCCCGGTAGTCGTCGCCCGTGTAGTAGCGCGCCTTCGACCGCACGTCGCGGAATCCCGCGCGACGCACCCAGTCGTCCACGTGTCTGCCCGCGAACGGGTCACCGCCCTGGCGGCGACGCAGTAGAGTCCAGCCGCGCAAGGCCGCGTCGACGTTGGCGGTCTTGGGTTTGACCCGGGTGCGGCTCCAGTCCGGTGTCGACAGGGCGAGCACCCCGTCCGGTTTCAGCACCCTGGCGAACTCGGCGAGCACCAACACCGGGTCGGGCTCGCGTTCCAAAAGCCCATGGGCGTAGACCAGGTCGATACTGCCCGAACTCACCGCCAAGGAGCGCACGTCACAGGCGACGAAGTCGACGGTGGACACGGCCGCCAGTTCACTCGCCCGCCGCACGTACTGCAGCGCGTCGACATCGGTGTCGAGCCCGATGACGTGTATCGGATGAACCGCCGTACCCAGGCTCGCAGTACTCCGTGCTCCCCCGCGATCCTCCTGCCGGACGCAACCGACATGGAGCACCCGCATCCCCGGCCGCAGCAGCGGCAGCACGAAACCCGCGTGACCCTCCCACACGTCGCTAACCCTACGGACTGGCAGGATCATCGGGGTGAACACACAACATCCGAGCCCCAGAGTTCCCGAGGCATTGTTCGGCGAGCCCGAACTGGAGGCCCGCTGGCGGGCCCGGTTCAGCGCGGCCCGGGTGTCGCTGCCGGAATGGGCGCTCGACGCTCCGCACGCCCGGCTGTATGTGTCCAACGCCAGCGGGGTGTGGGAGCTCTACGCCTGGGACCAGGCCACCGACACCCACCGCCAGGTCACCGACCGGCCCAACGGCACTCTGCACGGCACACTGTCACCGGACGGCGCGTGGATCTGGTGGTTCAACGACACCGACGGTGACGAGTTCGGTACGTGGGTGCGGGAACCGTTCGGCGGTGGCGCGAAACCCGTGCCCGCGCTGCCCGACGTGCCCGCGGGGTATCCGGCGGGGCTGGAGATCGGACACCGCCTGGTCGCGGTGGGTGTGTCCACCGACGACGGCAGTGCCCTGTACGCGCATCGCGATGGCCGGACCGAACGGTTCTACGCCAACGAGAACGACGCCGAGGTGGCCGCGCTGTCACGTGACGAGCGGCTGCTCGCGATCGGGCACTCCGAACACGGTGATTCCCGACACCCGGCGTTACGTGTGCTCAGCAGCGACGGTTTCGACGTCGTGGCGGAGAAATGGGACGGCGAGGGCAAAGGACTGACCGCCCTGGCGTTCTCGCCGCGCAAGGGTGATCCGCGGCTGCTGGTGCAGCACGAGCGGCGCGATCGGGAGGAACTGCTGGTCTGGGACGTCGAGGCCGACACCGAGACCGAACTCGACATCGACCTGCCCGGCGAACTCGTCGGCGATTGGTATCCCGACGGTGAGGCGCTGCTGATCGCCCAGTTCGACAAGGGACGCAGCAAGCTGTACCGGTACGAACTCGCGACGGCGACGTTGACCCCACTCGACACCCCGCCGGGTTGGATCGGCGGCGCGGGCGCCCGACCCGACGGCGCGGTGGAGTACACGTGGTCGAACGCGGCCGAACCGCCCCTCGTCCGGGTGCGCGAACCCGGTGGTGAGGACCGGGTGCTGATCACTCCCCCCGGGGAACGCGCTCCCGGCTCCCGTCCACTCACCGACGCGTTCGTGGACGGGCCCGGCGGGCAGGTGCACGCGCTGGTGTCCACGCCGGAGAACGACACCCGTCCCGCGCCGACCGTGTTCCTGCTGCACGGGGGTCCCCACTCGGCGGACGAGGACCGTTTCTCGGCCTACCGGGCCGTGTGGGTGGACGCCGGGTTCACCGTGATCGAGGTGAACTACCGCGGGTCCACCGGCTCGCCGATCCCGACAAGTGCGTGGTCACGGGTGCCTCGTGGGGCGGTTACCTCACACTGCTGGCGCTGGGTACGCAGCCCGACCGGTGGGCCGCGGGGATCGCCGGGGTCCCGGTGGCCGACTACGTCACCGCCTACGCCGACGAGATGGAACAGCTGCGCGCGTTCGACCGGGCACTGTTCGGCGGCTCCCCCTCCGAGGTGCCCGACGTGTACGAGAGGTGCTCACCGATCACCTACGTCGACGAGGTGAGGGCACCCGTGCTCATCCTGGCCGGGGACAACGACCCGCGTTGCCCGATCCGACAGATCGAGAACTACCTCGACCGGCTGGCGGCACGCGGCGCCGACTACGAGTTCTACCGCTACGACGCCGGCCACGGCTCGCTGGTGGTCGCCGAGACCATCAAGCAGGTCGCCATCGAGGTGCACTTCGCCCAGCGGGTGCTCGGACTGGTGTGACCGGCCCGTCGCGGGTCCGGGTCAGGCTTTCTGCGCCTGCCACATCCAGTGCTGCTTCTCCATCTCCTCTGCGATCTCGATCAGCAGGTCCTGGGTGACGAGGTCGCTTTTGTCGGTTTCGTCGATGCCCATCCGCAACCGTTGGATCAACCGACCGAGGGTGTCGACGATCTTGTCGACGGTCAGGTCGGTGCTCTGCCAGCTCTCCGGATACTCCGGCAGGCTGGAGTTCTCCACCACCGTCTTGGCCTTACCGTTCGGCGACACCCCGATGGCGCTCGCCCTTTCGGCCACGTCGTCGACGAAACGGCGTGCTGCTGACACCAGTTCGTCGAGCTGCAGATGCACGCTGCGGAAGTGCCTGCCCACGACGTTCCAATGCGCCTGCTTGGCGATCAGACTGAGGTCGATGAGGTCGACGAGGGTCGACTGCAGGACGTTCGCCGTCACCTCTTTGTCGCTCTCCTTGAGCGGCCCCTTGAGTGGCGAGTTCGCCATCGTGCTGTCCCTCCCTGCGCTCGTCGGATGCGTCGGGCCGACGTCCGTTGCAGAGGGGCTACCCGTCAGCGGGAGGCCGGAAACTCGACGGAGGCCTGAGCGCGGGCGAACTCGACGACTTGACGTCCGATGAGGCGCAGTTGGTCGGCCACCTTGTCCTCCGACACACCACCCGCGGCGTCGAAGGTGACCTCGGCGGTGTTCACCGCGCCCCCCATGGGCGTCGGCCAGCCTCGGAGTGCGTGCGCGACCGTGCGCAGCTGGTCGAGGGTCGTGACGGCCGCCTGCCAGCCGTACGCCACGGCTATCAGGCCCACCGCCCGGCCGTGCAGGTACGGACGCGTGTCCTGGCGCAGGTCCTCGACGTAGTCCAGGGCGTTCTTGACCAGTCCGGTGGGACCGCCGTGGTAGCCGGGCGAAACGATGATCACGCCGTCCGCCTCGCGGACCGCTTCCACCAGTCGGACGGCCTCGGGCGTGCGCTCCTCGGCGGCGGCGTCGTAGAACGGCAGCACCAGTTGACGCCCCGTCACGGCGGTGGTGATGGCTCCGGCCTCCTCGGCTCCGGCGAGGGCGACGCGCAGAGCCCGCTCCGACTGTGAGCCTTCGCGGAGGGAGCCGCCGAGCCCGAGGACTTTGATCGCACGTGTAGCTGTCACGCCCACGAGGCTAAACGCTCGACTTAGGTGCAGGGCTATGACCGAAGGAACTGCGTCACATCTGGCCACATCAACCTACCGGCGAGTAGCCTTTGGGCGTCACCGGCGACGGGAGGAACACGTGACGATACCGGCCAACATTCGCGTCCAGGCTGCGGCCGCACAATTGCTCTACGCACTGCCCCGCCCCCTGCGCCGCCTGGTGGCGGGCAAGCCCGTACGTCTCGACGGCCAGGAACTCGCGCTTGATGCCCAACTCCTGCTACGCCTGCAACAGCTGTCGGGTGCGAGCCTGGTCAACGGGACGGTGGAACACTCCCGAGCCGCGCTGGACGTCTCACGCCACCTGGTGAGCGGTAAGCCCATTCAGCCAGTTCTCACCCGGGAGGTGGCCATCCCGGGGCCACACGGCGAAGTGCCCGCCACGCTCTACACCCCCGACGGCCTGCCGACGGGTTCGGGAATGCTGGTCTTCTACCACGGCGGCGGCTGGGTGATCGGAAGCCGCCGAAGCCACGACAACACCGCACGCTTTCTCGCCAAGTACGCGGGGCTGCGGGTGCTGTCGGTCGAGTACCGGCTCGCGCCGGAACACCCGTTCCCGGCCGCGCAGGAGGACGCGCTCACGGCGTTCGACTTCGCGTACGAGAAGGCGGAGACCTTCGGCGCCGACCCCGGGCGGATAGCCGTGGGAGGCGACAGCGCGGGCGGCAACCTCGCCACCGTCACCGCATTGGTCACCACTCGGCGCGGCGGTCCCGCCCCGGCTTTCCAGCTGTTGCTGTACCCGGCCGTGGACGTCACCGAACGGCGTCGTTCCCGGGAGCTGTTCTCCGACGGGTTCTTCCTCACCGAGGAACACATGGTCTGGTTCATCGACCACTACGCACCCGCCGGCGTGGACCGCACCGACCCCCGCTTGTCCCCTCTGCTGGCCGACGACGTCTCGGGGCTGCCGCCCGCCTACATCGCCACGGCCGGGTTCGACCCGTTGCGCGACGAAGGCGAGGCCTACGCGGCCAAACTCGCCGAAGCGGGAGTTCCCGTGGCACTGAGCAGGCAAGCCGACCTGATCCACGGGTACGCGAACTTCCTCGGCATCGGTAAACGGTTCCGGGAGGCGTTGGCGGAGGCCGCGGGCGCACTACGCATGGGGCTGAGCACACCCACGTCGAAGGACTGACCCGCATCCGAAACGGGAGGAGCGGAATCCGACGCGGGGCCGGATTCCGCTTCCCCCTCTTCCCGTGCGGTGGACGTTCACGTCCGAACATCCGGGGAGAGGGTTCTTACCACATGAACGAAACCCGGTCCACCGGTTCACATTCCCGCAGCTGGCCGGCTCCCACGCCATTCGAAAGCCGGGATCGCACGCTGTATCCGACGCCGCATCCGGCACCGTCGGATGGTCCCGTCGTGGAAGCTCCCGCCACGTCGATTCCCGGCACTCGGCTCCGAAGCGGACATTCGACCGGCTCGGCCCCGAAGGGTCGTACGACGTCGAGCCGGTCCGTCACGGCACCGCCCTCGTCTTCGTGTCGGCCGTCGACACCGCTGTCGCGATCACAGAACGATCGCGAAAAGACCACCCGGGACACGGCATACAGGCACGGGTCGGCGTCGCAAGGCGCCGGCACGACGCATTGCGCGGGCTCAACCCGCACTCGGATCGCGCACCGCTGTCGGTTCATCGGGCCGGCTCGTTAACGCGGTGGTTCCTGCACCACGGACTCGAGCCCGCGAGCGAGTCCTATGGCAGGGCCGGGTCGTCGACCCGGTGACCACGGAAACGGCGAGTCGCCGGGGAGGAGTCGATCACGGACGATCCCGCGTCACGCGATCGTCGCGATCACACCCGTGCTTTTTCGTCCTGCTGTTGGCAGGCCGGGCACAGCCCCCAGAAGACGACCTCCGCCTCGTCGACGTCGAAACCGGCCGCGTCGGACGGTTCGAGACACGGCGCGGCCCCACGGACGCAGTCGACGTCCTCGGCACGGCCACACCGACGACAGACGATGTGGTGGTGATTGTCCCCCGTCCGGGTCTCGAATCGGGCCGGGTGTCCCGCCGGTTCGATCCGCCTCACCAGGTTGGCGTTCGTGCAGGCACCGAGTACGTCGTAGATGGCCTGGGTGGAGACCGAGCCGAGCACGTCACGCACTCCCGCCGCGACCTGTTCGGCCGTGGCGTGCGGGTGGTCGGCGAGCCATTCGAGGACGGCCACCCGCGGCGCGGTGACCCTCAGTCCGGCCGCCCTGAGCTGATCCCGGGCGGGAACTCGCCGCTCGGCGGTGTGGGGACTCACCGTGGCGACTTTCCTGGAGCTAGTCAAATTATCACCGTGAGTTACTCATCGATCACAGAGAAAAACACTTGTACGTTCGTGCCACAATGCTGTTTCGTCGGCATGTGCCCCTCCAGTCGTACCGACAGCTCCTGCGCACCCCCGCGCTTCCGACCTCGATGCTGCTTCTGCTGCTCAGCCGTGTTCCCCTCATCGCCTCGGGCATCACCCTGACCCTGCACGTGGTCGGTGACCTCGGACGCGGCTACGGCGCGGCCGGACTCGCCGGAACCGCCACCATGCTCGGCTCGGCCCTGGGTGCCCCCGTACTCGGACGTATGATCGACCATCACGGACTGCGACCTGTTGTCGCCCTCTGCGGAGTCACCTCGTGCGGGTACTGGTTGAGCACCCCGTACCTGCCCTACGAGGTACTGCTGCTGGCCGCGCTGCCAGCAGGGGCGTTGGTGATGCCCGCGGGTTCCATCTCCCGCCAGGTTATCGCTGCCCTCGTACCCCCCGTCCACCGCCGTACGGCGTTCTCCATGGACCAGGTCGGTATCGAACTGGCCTACATCAGCGGTCCGGTACTGGCGATATTGGTGAGCACGCAGTACTCCACCTCCGCCGCGTTGACCGGCATCGGCGTGGCGAACGGAGTGCTGGCGTTCGCCCTGTGGTATCGCAACCCACCCGTGCGGTCGGCGGAGGAAAGCGCACTGCCCACGCAACGCCCCGCGCCACGGTCGTGGGTGACCGGGCGCTTCGTCGCCGCTTTGCTCGTGGCGACGGGTGCCACGTTCGTGCTCATCGGAGTGGAACTGACGACCATCGCGGCCCTGCGCGCCTCCGGCGACGTGGCCTGGACCGGAGTCGTGCTCGCCGTCATGGGCGTGGCGTCCCTCACCGGCGGGGGGATCTACGGCTCCGCCCGCCGCTCACTGTCCCAACTGACCTTGATGACGCTGCTTGTGCTGCTCACCCTGCCGGTCGGACTCGCGGCCCAGCCCTGGTGGCTGCTCGCGTTGGCGGTGATCCCCTTGAACCTCCTGTGCGCGCCGACCCTCGCGGCCACCGCGGAGACCATCAGCAACGCCGTGCCCCACACCGTTCGCGGAACGGCCATGGGACTGCAGGACTCAGCCACCCGACTCGGATTCGCGCTCGGCAGCCCCGTCGTCGGATTCGTCCTCGACCGGGTCGAACCCGGCTGGGGCTTCGTCACCGCCGCCGGCTGCGGCCTCGGCTTCGCCGCCGTCGGTGCCGCCCTGTCGGTCCGGAGTCGGAAACGGGACTCGTCCGCGACCACGGATCAAAGACACGCCCGGCGCAGTTCGTCCAAACGCCCCAGGTTGCGCTCCAACCAAGCGGAGAAGTCACTCAAGTGATCGATCTTCTTCCGCTCCAGCTCCAGGTAGCCGTTCGCGATGTCGAACAGCGTCTCCTGCACACTCTGATCGGCCACCCGCTGAGCGAGCTCCTGCAGCTGCCGGGCCTTCTCCTCGGCCCCGGACGCCACCGTCTCGGGGTCCACGTTGACGCTCAGATCGACGATCTGCAGCGCCTCAGCGCACACCGCCGCCTTGTCCCCGGTGGCCTCGACCTGCTCCACGGCCGAGTTCACCTCGTCACAGCCCACCAACACGAGCCCTGACAGCACCACGGCGGCGCACAGCTCGCGAACACCCGATTTCCGCATGATCACGACGTTACCGGCTGACGTGACACACTCGACGGAACCCGGGCGTTACCGGGTCGAGACACGGACGACCCGGGCAGGTCCGGCGGGACGACCGCACGAACCCGTGGCCCGGGAATCCGAACACCCGACCCGGCGAGACGTTCCCCGCTCAGGCGGACCGAGCGATCAGCTCCGCGATCTGCACGGTGTTGAGCGCGGCCCCCTTACGCAGGTTGTCACCGGCGACGAACAACGCCAGACCACGACCGCCGTCGACGCTCTGGTCCTGGCGGATTCGACCCACGTAGCTCGGGTCGGTGCCCGCGGCCTCCAGCGGCGTGGGGATGTCGGACAGCCGCACGCCCGGCGCCGAGGACAGCAGCCGGGTGGCCTCCTCCACCGACAGCGGCCGCTCGAACTCCGCGTTGATCGACAGCGCGTGTCCGGTGAACACCGGAACCCGCACGCACGTGCCGGACACCTTCAGCTCCGGGATACCGAGGATCTTGCGGCTCTCGTTGCGGAGCTTCTGCTCCTCGTCGGTCTCCAACGAACCGTCGTCCACCACCGATCCGGCCATCGGCAGGACGTTGAACGCGATCGGACGCGCGTACTTGGCGGGTTCACCCAGCTTGACCGCCGACCCGTCGTACGTGAGCTCGGTGGCCTGTTCCCCCGCTGTCCGCACCTGCGAGGCCAGCTCCTCCACACCGGCCAGTCCACTGCCGGACACCGCTTGGTAGGTGCTGGCGACCAAGCGCACCAGGCCCGCGGCCTCGTGCAGCGGCTTGAGCACCGGCATCGCGGCCATGGTCGTGCAGTTGGGGTTGGCGATGATCCCCTTACGGGCTTCTTTGATCGCCTCCGGGTTGACCTCGCTCACCACCAGGGGTACGTCGGGGTCCAACCGCCACGCCGACGAGTTGTCGATCACGGTGACGCCCGCTTCGGCGAACCGGGGTGCCTGCGCCTTCGACGTCGCCCCACCCGCGGAGAACAGTGCGATGTCCAAACCGGACGGATCGGCCGTGGCGGTGTCCTCGACCACGATCTTTTGGTCCCGCCACGGCAGAGTGCTGCCCGCCGAGCGCGACGAGGCGAAGTAACGCATCTGCGCCACCGGGAAGTCCCGTTCGGCGAGCAATTTCCGCATCACGGCACCCACCTGTCCGGTGGCACCGACGATGCCCACCCGCATGCCGCCGTCACCCGCTGCCATCAACGACCACTCCCCGCGTAGACGACGGCCTCTTCGTCGCCGCCGAGTTCGAATGCCTCGTGAATCGCACGCACGGCGTCGTCGACCTGCGTGTCCCTGATCAACACCGAGATGCGGATCTCGGACGTGTTGATGATCTCGATGTTCACCCCGGCTTTGGCCAACGCCTCGCAGAACGTCGCCGTCACGCCCGGGTGCGAACGCATACCCGCGCCGACGAGCGAGACCTTGCCCACGTGGTCGTCGTAGAGCACCGCCGAGAAGCCGAGTTCCGACTTGATCTTCTCCAGCTCGCTCACAGCCCGGGGACCGTTGGCCTTGGACAGGGTGAAGGTGATGTCGGTGCGGCCCGCCGTGTCGGAGATGTTCTGCAACACCATGTCGATGTCGATCTCCGCGTTGGCCACGGTGCGGAAGATGCGGGCCGCCGCGCCGGCGTGGTCGGGGACACCGGTGACGGTGACCTTCGCCTCCGACCGGTCATGGGCGACGCCGGTGATCAACGCTTGTTCCACGGGGATCTCCTCGATAGAGCCGGCCACGGTGGTACCCGGCTGGTCACTGTAGGAAGAGCGGACTCGGATCGGTACCCCGTACCGACGCGCGTACTCCACCGACCTCAAGTGGAGGATCTTGGACCCACTCGCGGCGAGCTCCAACATCTCCTCATACGGGATCGTGTCCAGCTTTCGGGCGTTGGACACGATGCGCGGGTCCGCGGTGTACACGCCGTCCACATCGGAGTAGATCTCACAGACGTCGGCGTCCAGCGCCGCCGCCACCGCCACAGCCGTCGTGTCGGACCCACCCCGGCCGAGCGTGGTGATGTCCTTGGTGTCCTGGGAGACGCCCTGGAAGCCGGCCACGAGCGCGATGTAGCCCTGCTCCAACGCCTCGGTCACACGGGACGGTGTGACGTCGATGATGCGCGCGTTACCGTGCACCGACGTGGTCACCACGCCGGCCTGCGATCCGGTGAACGACCACGCCTCGGCTCCCAGCGAGGCGATCGCCATCGCCACGAGCGCGTTGGAGATACGCTCCCCGGCCGTGAGGAGCATGTCCATCTCCCGTTCGGGAGGGACGGGGTTGACCTGCTGAGCGAGGTCGAGCAACTCGTCGGTGGTGTCACCCATCGCGGAACACACGACCACGACGTCGTTGCCTGCTTTCTTCGTGGCGACGATCCGCTCGGCCACGCGTTTGATCCGCTCCGCGTTCTCTAGTGACGAACCACCGTACTTCTGGACTACGAGGGCCACTGCCTCGTTCCTCCTCGCATGCCACGCCTGCCGCCGATCCGGTCTCGACGTCGGCGCGTCGGATCGCTTCGGGCGCCAAGGATACCGGCCTGCCGGGGAACGAATACCCGACTCTGTGGCAGTAACCACTCTGTATCCGGCTCGTACCTGCACTTTCTCGGACCAAACGGAATACTCGTCACACGATGAAGGAAATGAAGAACAAGAAAGCCGACACGAGCGTCCCCGTCCACGATCTGCTCGCCCACCGCTGGAGCCCGCGGGCCCTCGACCCGGAGGCGGAGGTGAGCGTCGACCAGCTCCGCGCTCTGCTCGAGGCGGCGCGCTGGGCGCCGTCGTGCGGCAACACCCAGCCCAGCCGCTACATCGTGGGCCGGCGTGGGGACCAGACGTACAAGCGCATCCTGAGCACGCTGACGGAGAGCAACCAGGCATGGGCGCACCGCGCGGGCGCGTTGCTCGTGGGTTGCGCCGTGACCCGCAACGAGAAGGGCGCCGTGCCGATGGCCGAGTACGGCGTCGGCCTCGCGACCGAGAACCTCGTGCTGCAGGCTGTCTCGGAGGGGTTGGCGGCACGTCAGATGGCCGGCTTCGACGCCGAAGCGGTGCGCCGCGAGTTCTCCCTGCCCGACGACGTGCTCCCACTCGTGGTGATCGCCGTGGGCGTGGCCACCGACGCCTCGATCTTCACCGACGAACGGGACATCGCCCGGGAAGGTGCCCCGCGGGAGCGGATCACACTGTCCGACCTCGCCTTCACCGACGAGTGGGGGAACTCCGCCTTCCCCGAGTGAGCCCACGTTCCCGACCGTCCCCGAAGAGAGCGGCGGCCCGTGGCGACGCGCAGCGACTCGGGACCGCCACACCGGGAAAGCGGTGAAGCTCAGCGCGCGGCGTCCTCACCACCCACGGCACGCACGATGCGCACGGCGATCGACGAGGCCACGAGCCAGAAGATCGCGGCGATGCCGTAGTTGAGCAGCACGGCCAGTTTCGGGTCCTCGGGCACGAACAGGTCCTTGAACCCGATCACCGCGACGTCGGCGGCCTCGGACACGAACGACACGATGCCGTTGTCGGGATTGCCCGCGCCCACCACGAAGATCACGTGCAACACCAGCACGGTGGCGAGCACGAGCCCGACCCAGCGCACCCCCGTGGCGGGCTCTTCGGCTCTTCGCCCGCCTTGTCATCCGCTGTGACACGACTCTCGACGGCCACATTCGACCGCGACCGCGCACGTGGGCCATCGTCAGCGTGATGTGCACCCATACCAGCAGTTTCGCATGAGAGGAAGCACAAAGGCTACGCGCCGGTAAGTCCCGCCGCCCTCCCCGTGGATAACGGTTCGGCCACGCCCCGCTGCTTGCACAGGCCCGATCGGGCGTTAAGCTGACTTTCGTGGCGTTCGCGCTCCTTCTCCTTCGCTGCCGCGACGGGGCCTGACTTTCGACCGGCTCCCCGTCGCGGGGATCTTTGGTGTTCTCACTCGCGCCACAACGCCGGTCGTCCACAGGTTTCACCGACTTTCCGACAGGTCGACGAAGACCTGCCGTAATCCCTTTTCGAAGGAGCGATCCACAAGACCATCCCGGACCGTCCGGCCGCCCCCGCCGACCAGCCGTCCTGGAACCTCCAGCGTGGCAGTTCCATGCCGTTCCACCGGTACCGTCCCTGGTACCGCCTGGTCGAGGACATCTCGCTGCCCGATCGCACCTGGCCGGACAAGCGCATCGAACGAGCCCCGCTGTGGTGCGCGGTCGACCTGCGGGACGGCAACCAGGCACTGATCGACCCGATGTCGCCCGCGCGCAAGCGCAAGTTCTTCGACCTGTTGGTCCGCATGGGCTTCAAGGAGATCGAGGTCGGTTTCCCCGCCGCCAGCCAGGCCGACTTCGACTTCGTCCGCGAGATCATCGAGGACAACGCCATCCCCGACGACGTCCGCATCCAGGTACTGGTGCAGTGCCGTCCGGAACTGATCGAGCGCACCTTCGAAGCGTTGGAGGGCGCGCCGCGGGCCATCGTGCACATCTACAACTCGACCTCGATCCTGCAGCGGCGCGTGGTGTTCCGGGAGGAACGCGAGGGCATCAAGAAGATCGCCACGCAGGGCGCCGAACTCGTCCAGGAGTACGCGGCGAAATACCCCGAGACGGACTTCCGCTTCCAGTACTCCCCCGAGTCGTTCACCGGGACCGAACTGTCGTACGCGGCCGAGGTGTGCAACGCGGTCACCGAGATCTGGCAGCCCACGCCGGAGAACCCGGTGATCGTGAACCTGCCCGCGACCGTCGAGATGGCCACCCCCAACGTGTACGCCGACGCGGTCGAGTGGATGAACCGCAACCTGGAGCGGCGGGACTCGCTGATCCTGTCGCTGCACCCGCACAACGACCGCGGTACCGGCATCGCCGCCGCGGAGCTGGGCTACCAGGCGGGCGCCGACCGGATCGAGGGTTGCCTGTTCGGCAACGGGGAACGCACCGGAAACGTCGACCTGGTCGCGCTGGGACTGAACCTGTTCAGCCAGGGCATCGACCCGCAGCTGGACTTCTCGGACCTCGACGAGATCAAGCGCACGGTCGAGTACTGCAACCAGCTGAAGGTTCACGAACGCAGCCCGTGGGCCGGGGACCTGGTGTTCACCGCCTTCTCCGGAAGCCACCAGGACGCGATCAACAAGGGCTTCGACGCGCTGCGCGACGCCGCGGACAAGGCCGGCGTCCCGGTGGACGAGTACCCGTGGGAGGTGCCGTACCTGCCGATCGACCCGAAGGACGTCGGCCGCACCTACGAGGCCGTCATCCGCGTGAACTCGCAGTCCGGCAAGGGCGGCATCGCCTACATCATGAAGACCGAGCACCAGCTGGACCTGCCGCGCAGGCTGCAGATCGAGTTCTCGAAGATCATCCAGCGGCACACCGACACCAAGGGCGGCGAGGTGGACCCGCAGACCATGTGGCAGGCGTTCGCCGCCGAGTACCTCGAGCCGAAGACGCCGCTGGAGCTGGTGAGGAAGCATGTGCGGGCCAACGGCGACTACGAACTGACCGCGACGATCCGCCTGGACGGCGAGGAGCAGGAGATCACCGGCCGCGGCAACGGACCGATCGCGGCGTTCTTCGACGCGCTCGCCACCGTCGGGTTCGACGTGCGCCTGTTGGACTACAGCGAACACACGCTCCGTCCCGGCGACGACTCGAAGGCCGCCTCGTACATCGAATGCGCCATCGACGACAAGGTGTACTGGGGTGTCGGCATCGACTCATCGATCATCACGGCCTCCCTGTTGGCCGTCGTCTCGGCGATCAACCGCGCCCACCGGTGAGGCCGTGATCACGGCACGGCGGTGCGGCTGACGACTTCCCGGCCGCAGCGACGTTGGATGGTGGTGTGGACGACGTCTCGCTGCTGCTCCTCTTCGCCGTCGCCGTCGTGCCGTTGGTGCCGACGGAGATCGCGCTCATCGGCATGGGGGTCGCCGCCGCGAACGGTGGCGACCCCTTTCCGCTTGTGCTGGCCGTGGCGGCAGCGGGCTGCCTGATCTGCGACATCGGCCTGTACCTGGTGGGCAGGGTCGGTGGGGCGCACCTGCTCGACCGGTTGCGGGCGCGCCCCTCCGCCGACGCGAGCGCCCGCTGGATCGGCCGCCACCTGGACCGGTGCGGAGTGCCGATCCTCGTGCTCGCGCGGTGGCTGCCCGCGGGCGGCACCGTCGGCGCGTTGCTGGCGGGCTCGCTGCGCTGGTCGGGTTCGCGGTTCGTCTCGGCGTCGTTGATCGGCGTGCCGTTGTGGTGCGCCTACGCGGGCGGGCTCGGATACCTGGGTGGTGCGCTGGCGGAGCAGTCCCACCTCGGCGTCGTCATCTCCGCGGTCCTCGCCCTGACCGTGGCCGTCGTGATCGCGGCGATGTTCCGCCGCGCCACGTCCGCCTCCGTACGGGCATGATGGCGGGGTGCGAGCCGAACGTCTGGTGGCCCTGTTGTTCACCCTGCAGAGCCGACGCAGTGCGACGGTGGCAGAGCTCGCGAAGGCGCTCGGGGTGTCACAGCGCACCATGCACCGCGACCTCGCGGCCCTGCAGGCCTCCGGCGTTCCACTCTGGACGGAGCCCGGTCGTTACGGCGGTGTGCGCCTGGTCGAGGGCTGGCGCACGCGCCTCGACGGCCTGACGGCGCGGGAGGCGGTGGCCCTCTTCGCGATGGGGGCGCCGAGGGCGTTGGCCGAACTCGGGTTGGGCACGGCCGTCGCCGTAGCGCACGCGAAGGTGACCGCCACCCTGCCCGCGCCGCTGCGTGAGCAGGCCCGGCAGGTGGCGCAACGCTTCCACCTCGACGCACCCCGCTGGTTCCGCCCCGACGAGGACACCGCCCACCTCGCCGACCTGGCGCAGGCCGTCTGGGAGGAGACGCGGTTGCGGGTGCGCTACCGCCCCAGCGGCGCCGGCGAGGAGGTCGAGCGGACGCTCGACCCGCTGGGCCTCGTGCTGAAGGCGGGCGTGTGGTATCTCGTCGCGCGAGCGCAGCGTTCGATCCGCACCTACCGCGTCGCGCGGATCACCGCCGTCGAGCATCTCGCCGAACCCGCCGACCGTCCCGAGGATTTCGACCTCGCGGGTTGGTGGGCGGACTCGTCGGCGCGGTTCGAGCGCTCGCTGCGCCGGCTCCCGGGGTGTGCGGGCACTGCCGGTGGTGCTGGACGCCGACCTCGCCACGTCGGCACTGGACGGTGCGCGCCCCGGCCCCGAAGGCTGGACCGAGACCGTCATCGAGTTCGAAGCACCCGACGTCGCGGTGGGGCAACTGCTCGCCCTCGGCACCGAGGTGGAGGTGCTCGAACCGGCATCGGTGCGAGCGGGCCTCGCCGAGGTGGGCCGACGCATCGCGCAGCGCCACGGCGGATAGTCCCGGCGCCCTCCCGTGTCCGTCGGTGGGGGACGCCCTACCCCGCACCGGCGGGTTCACTCCAGTGTGGATCGTCGACGGCGCGGGCAGGCCGGAGCGCGCCCCTTCCCGACACACCCGGAGGCCCTCGCCGTGGCGACCCTGTCGAAGCCGTTCACCGCCTTACGCCGGTGGCACACGCCGTTGCTGGCCCATTCCACGCTCATGGGCGTGCTGGTGGTCGTGTCGTTGATCGGCCTGATCGTCGATCCTCGCACGCTCGGCGGCGAATCCGTCTGGGTCAAGCCGCTCAAGTTCGGGCTGTCTTTCGCAGGCTACGGGCTGACCCTCGCGTGGCTTTTGTCCACTCTGGTGAGAGGACGGCGCGCGGGCTGGTGGTTCGGCACCGCGTTCGCCGTCAGCGGTGTCCTCGCCGGAACCGGCGCGGCGGCCGTCGTCGTCGCCCCGCCGCGCCCTCCGCAGGACCGCTGCGCGACCTCAGCGGTAACCGGTCGGGTCGGCGGGTTTGCCCTGCTGCTCCACCTCCGCGATGTAGCGCCACCCGTCGGGACGGCTGCCGTCGACGTCGTCGATCTCGTAGAGCTTCGCGAGCCGGCCGCTGTCGAGCGTCTGCCCCGAGAAGCGCTCCTTGTCGGGATCGGCGGCCAAGGCCGCGACGGTGCGGCCCACGAACGTCGGTGTCTCGGAGATGCAGAAGTGCGGCTGCTCGGCCAGCGCGTCCCGCCAGTTCTCCTCCGTGACGCCGAACTCGTCGAGCATCGCCTCCGAGCGGATCCAGCCGGGGGTGAACGCCACGGCCGTGCAGCCGTACTGCGCCGTCTCGGCGGCCTCGCCGATCGCGAGAGTGTGCCCCGCCGCCTTGGCGACGTAGAACGCGAGCGTGGTGCCCTCGCGGTACTTCGCGTTGAACTCGGCCGTGCCGTCGGTGAGCTCCACGACCAGTCCACCGCGCTGCTTCACCACCAGCGGAAGCAGGAAGTGCGACGTGATGAGGTGCGCGTCGATGCCCAGGCGGATCATCCGCAGGCTCGCCTCCAGCGGGTGTTCCCAGACCGGATTGCCCCAGCCCAGGTGGGTGTCGCCGCCCCAGATGCCGTCCACGAGGATGTCGAGCCTGCCGTGCTCGGCGTCGATGCGCTCCGCCAGTGCGCGCACCTGTTCCGGATCGAGGTGGTCGACCCGCACCGCGACGCCCTTGCCACCCGCCTTCTCGATCAGTTCGACGGTGCCCTCGATGGTCTCCGGCCTGCCGACCTCCGACCGGTGCTCGCCGGACGTGCGGCCCGTGACGTAGACGAAGGCTCCCGCCCGCGCCAACTCCACCGCGATCGCCCGGCTCGCACCCCGCGTACCACCCGCGACCAACGCGATCTTGCCTGTCAGTTCGTTCATGCCTTCACCGTTCCCGCGAACCCTGTCACCTACCGGCAGGGTTCGCGGAACTCACCTCGTCGGCTTCCGCGCGAAGAGCGGCGAGCACCGCCGCGACGGCGGGTCGCGTCGCCGATCCGGGGCGGAGGACGGCCTCCCCCTGCCGGGCCGCCCGGATGCCGGAGAGCTCCTTGCGCAGCACGCGGCGGGTGTCCATCGTGTAGCGCGGCAGCAACGCGATGCCCTGACCCGCCGCCACGAGCGCCTCCGTGATGCGGAAGTCGTTGATGCGGTGCACGATCCGGGGCCGCACGCCCGTGCGCACGGCCAGCGACCGCATCACGTCGTCCACCGGAAAACCCAGATGCACCGCGTCCAACCGGTCGGAGGGGAACGGCTCACCGTGCTCGTCGCGGTGGGCCACCACCACGTCGTAGTCGGCGACGAGCCTCGGCACCTCGGCGGGAGTCATGTCGACGTCCCGCACCTCGACGTCCAGCCCGGCATGGGCGGCGACCCTGCGGAGGAAACCGGGAAGCAGCAGCAACCCCGCCGACGGGAACAGCGCCACACGCACCCGGCCGCGCGGCGCGCTGCGGTAGGCGTCGAGCTCGGCCTCCGCCCGTTGCACGGCGGCGAGCACGTCGTCGGCCCTGGCCACCAACGCCCGTCCCGCGTCCGTCAGCCGCAGCCCGCGCCCGGACGGCTCCGTCAGCGGCACCCCCACCTCACGCTGCAGTGCCCGCAACTGCTGGGACACCGCCGACGGCGTGCAGTGCAGGGCCTCCGCGGTGGCGGTCACGCTGCCCCGGTCGGCGAACTCGCGCAGCGTTCGGAGTCTGGTCACGTCCACAGGGGCATATAAGCACCGGCGGAGATCCCTTACCGACCATCGCCGTCGACATACGATCGATTCGTGGGTTCAGAGAGTGTGACGCGCGGTCTCATGGCGACGATGTGGGCCGCCCTGGCCGGAGATCCCGGTCGGCTGGATCGGGTCGCTTGTGAGGGGACCGGCGCGCTGCCCTCGCCCTTCCCGGTGTCCGAACTGGCCACCGCCGTCGTGGGTGTCACCGGGTGCGCGGTAGCCGAACTTCTCGAGGTCGTCGGCGACAGCAGCGGACGCGCCCACGTACACGTCGATCACGCAGCCGCCTCGGGTTGGTTCGGGTTCTCGCTGCGGCCGGACGGGTGGCAGCTCCCGGCGGCCTGGGACCCGATCGCAGGGAACTACCAAGGTGCCGACGGGTGGGTTCGGCTCCACACGAACGTACCCGCGCACCGGCAGGCTGCCCTCGACGTCCTCGGCGTGCCGGAATCCCGAGCCGGGGTGGCGCAGGCCTGCCGGAGCTGGAACGTCGTCGAACTCGAGGAGCGGATCGTCGCGCGGGGCGGCTGTGCCGGCGCCATGCGGTCGCTCACCGAATGGCGCCGACACCCGCAGGGCCGCGCAAGCACCCACGCGCCGCTGCTGGAGCGGATCGTGTCCGAGCCCGCACCGACATCGTCGTCGTCCTTGTCGAAGTGGGCGCCCAGCCCTCGACGCCCCCTCACCGGTGTGCGCGTGCTGGATCTGACGCGGGTACTCGCCGGGCCGGTCGCCACCCGGACGCTCGCGGGCCTGGGCGCCACCGTGCTCCGACTCGACCCGCCGGACTGGGCAGAACCCGGCTTGGTGCCCGAAGTGACGGTGGGTAAGCGCTGCGCCCGAGTCGACTTCGGGACTCCCTCCGGTCGAGCACGGGTGGAGTCACTGCTCGCCGAGGCGGACGTGGTCGTCCACGGCCTGCGGCCGGGGGCTCTCGAACGAGCGGGGCTCGGCGCACGACGTCGGGAACGGATCCGTCCAGGGATCGTGGACGTCGCGCTCTCCGCGTACGGCTGGGCGGGCCCATGGACAGCGTGGTGCAACTGACCTCCGGCCTCGCCGCCGAAGGCGCGCGCCGCCGTGGCACGGACACTCCGGCGTCGTTGCCGGTCCAGGCTCTCGACCACGCCGCCGGCTGGTTCCTCGCCGCTGCCACGCTGCGTGCTCTGGCCGAACGTCATCGCGGGCACGGAGGGGTCCGCCTGCGCACCTCGCTGGCCGGTATCGCGAACCTGCTGGCCGACGCTCCTCCGGGGCACGCCCAAGCGGAGCTCGACCCCGCGTCGGTACCGGACTCCGGGCAGCTCGAACAGACCGACTGGGGACCTGCTCGTCGCATGGTCGCTCCGTTCGCCGTGACCGGCGCTGACACGACGACGCTCGGCTTCACTCGCGGGGCCGTGGACCTGGGCCGCGACGAACCGACCTGGACCGAGTAGAGGCTCTCCCCTTCACGCCGCGCTCGACGTCGGGCGTACATCCCTCGAGTAGGGGTCGGCGACCTTCTTGAAGCTGCGCTTCACAGTCGGTGCATTTATTCTCGGTGGTCCTTCACCGTGTTTCGGGCGAAGCTGGGACCGTGCCACGTCTCGATCGACTTCTCGCCGTGCTCACCGCCGTCCTCTGGGGCTGCAACTTCCTCGCGGTCCACGCGATGCTCACGCACTTCCCACCGCTGTTCGCGGGCTGCATCCGGTTCGTGCTCGTCGCCCTGCCCACGATGGTCTTCGTGCCGTGGCCGAAAGTCCGAGTCCGGTGGCTGATCGGGTACGGCCTCGGGTTCGCCACGTTGCAGTTCGCGTTCCTGTTCGTCGCCATGGACACCGGCATGCCGACCGGACTCGCGTCGCTCGTGTTGCAGGCCTCGGCGCCGTTCACCGTCGTCCTCGGTGCGCTGCTGTTGCGGGAACGGTTGAGCGGCCGACAGGTCGTGGGCATCGTCTTCGCCGTCCTCGGCATGGCGGCCATCGCGTGGCAACGCGCCGAGCACGCGGCTCTGCTGCCGGTGATCCTGACCCTGCTCGGCGCGCTGAGCTGGGCGGTGGGCAACCTGTGCGCACGCAAGGCCGAGGCTGTCAACCCGCTGCACTTCACGCTGTGGGCGTCGGTGGTCCCGCCGATCCCGATGTTCGCGCTGTCACTGCTCTTCGAAGGGCTGGACGCCCAGTGGACCGCGGTGTCGACGGCGTTGCCCGGCGACGCCTGGATCGCGCTCGCGGGCCTGGCCTACGTCGTGGTCTTCGGCACGGTCGTGGGCTCGGGCATCTGGACCACGCTCATGCGCCGCAACCCCGCGAGCACGGTCGCGCCCTTCTCGTTGCTGGTGCCCGTGGTGGGGCTCAGTCTGGCGTTCGTCCTGCTCGACGAACGACCGACGCCCGTGGAGATCGCGGCCGCGGTCGGGAGATCGCTGCCGCGGTGTTCGTGGTCGGCGGAGTGCTGTTGGGGTCACTTCCCCGCCTACCACGACGGCGCGCTCAGGCCGACACCGGCTCCTCCGCCGGCTCCGACCGCGGCGACACGCGCCCCGCGAGGATGTCCTCGGCGTAGTGGCAGGCCACCCGGTGACCGTTGCCCACGTCGCGCAGCGCAGGCCGCTCGGTGTCGCACAGCGTCTCCTGCCGCCACGGGCAACGCGTGTGGAAACGGCACCCGCTGGGCGGATCGGCCGGGGAGGGTAAATCGCCGGAGAGCAGGATCTGCTCACGCCGGTCCTCCACGACCGGATCGGGCACCGGGATCGCCGACAGCAGCGCCTTCGTGTACGGGTGCAGCGGCTGCTCGTAGAGGGAGTCCGCATCGGATTCCTCCACGAGCGTCCCCAGGTACATCACGCCGATCCGGTCGGAGATGTGCCGCACCACGGCCAGGTCGTGGGCGATCACCACGTAGGTGAGCCCGAACTCGTTCTGCAGGTCCTCCAACAGGTTGATCACCTGTGCCTGCACCGACACGTCCAGCGCCGACACCGGCTCGTCGGCCACGATCAGGTCCGGCTGCAACGCCAACGCCCTGGCGATGCCGATGCGCTGCCGCTGGCCCCCGGAGAACTCGTGCGGGTACTTCCGCAGCGCGTTCGCGGGGAGCCCGACCGCCGACAACAGTTCCTTGAGCCTGGCCCGTGTGCGCTCCGGATCGGTGGCGAGTCCGTGGGCCCGCATCCCCTCCGCCAGCAACGACTCCACCGACTGGCGTGGGTCGAGGCTCGACAGTGGGTCCTGGAACACCATCTGCATCCGCTTGCGCATGGTGCGCAGCTTCTCGCCCCGCAACGAGGACAGGTCGATCCCGTCGAAGGTGATGGTGCCCCCGGTGGGTTCGATGAGCCGCAGCAACGCCCGGCCGAGCGTGGTCTTACCGCAACCGGACTCGCCGACGAGTCCGTACGTCTCACCCCGGTTCACGTGCAGGCTCACACCGTCCACGGCGTAGACGTGACCGACGGTGCGGTCGAACAGGAGCCCCCGTTTGATCGGGAAATGCACCTTGACGTCGTCGAGGACCAGCAGTTTCTGTTCGGCCGCGTCCGCGTGGTCGGCCCGTGCGGCTTCGTCGGTCATCGTGCTCCCTCCGCCACCGTGACTTCCACCGGGTTGTGGCACCGCAGCAGTCCGGTGTGTCCGGCGCCGTCGGCGGCCAACTCCGGCGCCTCGGACCAGCACGCCTCCACGGCGTTCGGACAACGTGGCGCGAACGCGCACCCTTTCGACCACGGGATGTTGTCGGCCACCGATCCCTTGACGGGCACCAACCTCTCCCCCCTCGGCGCGTCCAGCCGGGGGATCGAGGCGAGCAGCCCGTGGGTGTACGGATGCCGGGGCGTGGCGAACAATTCGTGGCGTTGCGCGCGTTCCACGATCCGCCCGCCGTACATCACGTTCACCTGGTCGCACAGCCCGGCGACCACGCCGAGGTCGTGCGTGATCATGATGAGCGCCGTTCCGGTCTCGCTCACCAGCTCGCGCAACAACGTGAGGATCTGCGCCTGGATGGTGACGTCGAGCGCGGTGGTGGGCTCGTCCGCGATGAGCAGCCTCGGCTCGCACGCCAACGCGATCGCGATCAGCACGCGCTGGCGCATCCCGCCCGACAGTTGGTGCGGGTACTCGTTCAACCGCCGCGCCGGGTCCGGGATGCCCACCCGGCCGAGCAGGTCGACGGCCTCGGCCTTGGCCTGTTTGCGGGTGAGGTTCCGGTGTCGCAGCAACACCTCGGTGATCTGCACGCCGATGGTCACCACGGGGTTGAGGGACGACAGCGGGTCCTGGAACACCATGCTGAGCTCCTCGCCCCGGCGTTCGTCCATCTGCTCCTGGCTGAGTCCGAGCAGTTGCTCACCGGCGAACGTCACCGATCCGCTCACCTTGGCCGAACGGGCCGGCAACAAGCCCATGATCGCCAGCGAGGTGACCGATTTACCGCAACCGGACTCGCCCACGAGCCCCACGGTCTGCCCCGGCTCCACGTCGAAGGAGATCGAGTCGACGGCGGTGGTCGGCGGCTCCCCCTTGCGGTGGAAAGTCACCGACAGGTCGCGCACTTCCAGCAGAGCCATCCCATCACCGCCGTTGCCGAGGATCGAGGGCTTCCCGCATCGACTCGCCGATGAGGGTGAAGCCCAAGGCCACCACGACGATGCACGCCGCCGGCCAGAAGGCCAGATGCGGCTGCGTGTCGAAGTAGTCCTGTGCGTTACCGAGCATCTGCCCCCATTCCGGGATCGAGTCGTCCGCGGCTCCGAGGCCGAGGAACGACAGCGCCGCCGCGTCCAGGATCGCGATCGCCAATACCAATGTGGACTGTACGATCACCGGGCCCAGCGAGTTCGGCAGGATGTGCCGGAACACGATGGCACCGCGCTTGACCCCCAGGGCCTTGGCCGCCAACACGTGATCGCTTTCCCGCACCGACAACATGGTGCCGCGTAACAGCCGCGCGAAGATCGGCACCTGCACGATGGCGACGGCGAGGATCACCGAGAACTGGCTCTGCGTCACGAACAACGCGCCGATCGAGACGGCCAGCAGCAGCGACGGGATCGACAGCATCACGTCCACGATGCGCATCACCACGGTGTCGACCCACCCGCCGAAGGCACCGGCGAGCGTGCCCAGCACCGTGCCGATACCCAGCCCGATCACGGTGGCCAGCAGCGCCACCAAAAGCGTCTGCTGGGAGCCCAACAGGATGCGGGACAGCAGGTCGCGGCCGTACTGGTCGCCTCCCAGTGGATGCCCCGGCTGCGGTGGCGGGATCTGGTTGTTCGCGTTGGACACCTGGTCCTTCAGCAACCGCAACGACGGATCGTGCGGGGCCAGCCATGGGGCCAGCAACGCCACCAGCACGAACACACCGATGATCGTGGCGCCGATCAGGAACATCGGGTTACGCCTGAGCCTGCGCCACGCCGATTTGGCGAGGCTCTGTCCCTCGTCCTTGGCCCCGTCGGGTCCCGTCCCACCGGTTCCGGTGGACCGGCCCGCGGTCGCCGCGAGTTCGTCGATCTTCGTAGCCCGCGAGGCCATCACTTACGACCCCACTTTCTGCGCCGTACGGATGCGCGGGTCGATCAGCGCGTACGACAGGTCGACCAAGAGGTTGATCAGTACGTACGACGCCGCCCCGGCGATGATGACCACTTGAAGCACGGGGAAGTCCTTGCGTTCGAAGCCGAGTGCGAGCGCTTCTCCGATGCCGTGCCAGGCGAACACGGTTTCGGTGAGCACCGCTCCCGACAGCAGCGAACCCGTTTGCAACCCCACGGTCGTCACCACGGGCAGCAACGAGTTGCGCAGGATGTGCCGGTCGCGGATCACGCGCTTGGCCAGCCCCTTGGAGCGCGCCGTGCGCACGTAGTCCTCGTCCAACACGTCCAGCACCGAAGCCCGCGTGATGCGGAAGATGACCGCGAACGGGATCGATGCCAGTGCGATCGAGGGCAGGAGCAGATGCACCAGCGCGTCCCAGGCGGCGTCCCATTCCTGGGTGAGGATGCCGTCGAGCACGAAGAACCCGGTGACCCGGGTGGCGTCGATGCCGACGGTCTGCCTACCGCCCGTGGGCAGCCAGCCGAGCTCGATCGCGAAGATCCACTTCAGCAGGAACGCGAAGAAGAAGATCGGCACGGAGATCCCCACCAGCGAGCTGAGGATGCCCGCGTTGTCCAGCCAGCCGCCGCGACGGCGGGCGGCCAGGTAGCCGAGGGGGATCGCCGTGATCAGCGCGAGGACGATGGCCATGAAGCTGAGTTCGATCGTGGCCGGGAACCGCTCCAAGAACACCTCCAGGGCGGGCATGCCCGGGGCGACCCCGATGGAGTTGCCGAAGTTACCGGTCAACGCCCGGCCGAGGAAGGAGAAGTACTGGACGAAGATCGGCTCGTCGAGCCCGAGTTCCTCACGCAATTGAGCGCGGCTCTCCGCCGTGCCGCGGTCGCCGAGGAGGGCCGAGACCGGCCCTCCCGGAAGCGCCCGCAGCCAGGCGAAGAGCAGCACCGAGAGAACGAACAGAACGAGTACGAGTTGCAGTACTCGACGAAACGCGTAACGGAGCACTGGTGAGCTACTACTCCGAGATCGAGACCGTGGCGAACTCTTCCTTGGTCAACGGGCTGGGGATCAGCCCCTCGACCTCAGGCCGAACGACCATGGCCGGCGGCGAGTGCGTCAGCGGAATGGCCGGCAGGTATTCGGACATCAACTTGCGGTTGATGTCCTGGTAGGCGGCTTCCCGCTCCGCGTCGTCCACGATGGTGTCCGCGTCGTCGAGTGCTTCCGCGAGTTCTTCGCCCCACGACGAACCCCCGGTGTAGAACTGGTTGTCCGTCGTGCCGAAGAAGGTGCCGATGAAGTTGTTCGGCGAGTTGTAGTCACCGGTCCAGCCGAGCAGGAACAGCTCGGCCCTGGCCGACTCGATGTCGTCGGTGTAGCCACCGTTCCACGGCTTGCTGACCGGTTTCACGGTGATCCCGACGGCCTCCAGGTCCTCCTTGATGGCGCCGAAGATGGCCTCCGGGTTCGGCATGTAGGGCCGGGTGACCTGGGTCGGGTACCACAGCTCGACGGTCAGGTCCTCGTGTCCGGCCTCGGCCAGCAGTTCCTTCGCCTTGTCCGGGTCGTACGGGTACTCCTGGACGTCGTCGGCGTAGCCGTCCACGGTGTCGGGGTAGAACTGCTTGGCGACCTCGGAGTTCTTCGGCATGATCGCCGAGACGAGGTTCTCGCGGTCGATCGCGTGCGCCAACGCCTGACGAACCTTGAGGTCCCGCAGCGCCGGGTTCCCCTTCTGCGTGATGCCCAGGTAGAGGATGTTGAACGGCTCCCGGATCTCGACCTTGAACCCGGCCTTCTCCAACGCGTCCCAGTCGGAGGGCGACGGGAAGTCGTAGCCGTCGATGTCACCGGCTTCCAGCGCCTGCTTGCGCGCTGTCTCGTTGGGGATGACCTGGAAGATCAGCTTGTCGAGTTTGGCCGGCTCGCCCCAGTAGTCGTCGTTGCGGACCAGCTCGATGGTGCCGTTGGCGGAGTCGTAATTGCTGAACTTGAACGGCCCCGTGCCCGTCGGGTGCTTCTGGGCGTACTCCGAGAACACGAAGCTGTCGCCCTCGGCCTTGACGTCGTTGGCCTTGTACTTCTCCATCGCCGTCGGACTCTGCATGGCGAACGAGTCCTGCGACAGCATCGTCGGGAAGTCGGCCGTGTACCGGGTCAGTTTCAGTTCGACGGTGTATTCGTCCTTGACCTCGCACCCGTCGTACAGCGACGGCTTGCCGTCGTCGGCGAACCCGCCGAAGTTCTCCACCCAGTAGTACGACAGCGCGGGGGAGGCGCCCGCCCCCTTCTGGTTGTACATACGCTCGAAGTTCGCGCAGACGGCTTCGGCGTCGAACGGCGTGCCGTCGTGGAACTTCACGCCCTCCTGGAGCTCGAACGTCCAGGTCTTGCCGTCCTCACTCGACTCCCAGCTCTTGGCGAGTTCGGGTTCGAGCTCGGCCGTTCCCGGCTTGATGCCGACGAGGTTTTCGACGATCTGTCGGGTCACCCGGAACGTCTCGCCGTCGGAGGCGTAGAAGGGGTCGAAGTTGGCCGGGGCACCCGTGGCACCGAACACCAGCGTGCCGCCGTCACCGCCCCCACTGGAATCGCGTTGGGATTCAGCACACGCCGACAGTGAGACCGCGAGCGCACCCGCGAGCCCGATCAGGGCTAGGCGGCGTGGTCGAGCCACCCGTGGCTGGAGCATGTTGGCCCCCTTGAGCAAAGGCATCGGTTCGGGTCGCGTCCACCGAAAGAGTGCACGCGGATGGTCGCAGACCTTAGCGGTTATCGCTCGCTTACTTAAGACCTCAGCGCCAAGACCGAGTACCGATTCCGGCCCAGCGAAGCGGGTAAGCACTGGTAATTGCTCTGAGCGAATGGTCGAGACCACGTCGGAGAAAGGCGTTTCGCCTGTTATGCGCGATGTTGTCCACACCACCGATCAAGACGATCTTGACGGCCCGACACTCACACAGAGTTGGTCACAGTTGGATAACCGACTCACTCCCGGGTCGAATCACGGACAGGGATATCACTCTCAGTGGCCGCATTCTTACGTCCGTATTCAGCTCGCCGGCGGTCACACGTCAGCGGGGAGGATGACGTCGTCGGCATGACGCTTGGTCTGGTCCACCGCGAACCAGCCACGTTCGAACCGTTGCCACGCTTCGAGCATCGGCCTGGAGGCTTCGCCGTCGCGGGCCACCGCCCGTCTCAACCGTTCCTCGGGGCACGGCACCTCGACCCAGCACAGTCGCGACAGCCTGGGCCGCACCGAGGCCCGTCCCGCCGACACCCCCTCCACCACGAGCACCTCCGGCACCGCGACCCGCACCTCGGCGCCGGGCCGTGGTCGACCGGTCGACCAGTCCCATGCGCGGTAACGGCCGGGCAGTCCGGCGGCGATCCGGTCGAGCACCTCGGCCAACCTCGGCCACCACGACACGGGATCGTCCCAGGTGGCGAAGTCGTCCGTGCTGATCAGCTCGGTACGGACCCCACGGTCCCGCAGTGTCGCGGTCAATTCCCGCGCGAAGGTCGACTTACCCGACCCGGACGGGCCGTCGACGGCCACCAACCGCACCGCGCCCAACCGAGGGGGCGCCGCCAGCACCGCGTCAGCGACACCGTCCACCGGTACGTGACGCGGTTCGTACCCCGAAGCGAGGTCAGAGGGCACGGCGGCCGGACAGCGCCCGTCCGAGCGTGAGCTCGTCGGCGAACTCCAGGTCACCGCCCATCGGCAGACCGGACGCCAATCGGGTCACCGTGAGTCCCGGGAAGTCCTTCAACATCCGCACCAGGTACGTCGCCGTGGCTTCCCCCTCGGTGTTCGGGTCGGTGGCGATGATGACCTCCGACACCTCGTCGGCACCGATGCGGGACAACAGCTCCTTGATCCGCAGCTGGTCCGGTCCCACCCCGGACAGGGGGTCGAGCGCACCGCCCAGCACGTGGTACCGGCCCCGGAACTCGCGGGTGCGTTCCACCGCGAGCACGTCCTTCGGCTCCTCGACCACGCAGATGACGCTCGTGTCCCGACGCGGGTCGGAGCAGATGCGGCAACGCTCCCTCTCGGAGACGTTGCCGCACACCTCGCAGAAACGCACACCCTCGCGCACCTTGCCGAGCACCTCCTGCAGCCGAGCGAGGTCCGCCGGGTCGGAGGCCAGCAGATGGAACGCTATGCGTTGTGCGCTTTTGGGACCGATGCCGGGCAGCCGCCCGAGCTCATCGATCAGATCTTGAACGACGCCCTCGTACACCGTTATCCAGGAAGTCCGAATCCACCGAGGTCGGGCATGCCGCCCCCGAGGCTCCCGGCGAGCGGCCCCAACTTCTCCTCGGTGAGCTTCTGTGCGTTGTTCATCGCGTCGCGCACCGCCGCCACGACGAGGTCGGACAGCGTCTCGGTGTCCTCCGGATCAACCACCTTCGGATCGATCGACAGCGACTTGAGCTCCAGGCTTCCGCTGACGGTGGCGGTCACCAGACCACCGCCGGAGGTGCCGGTCACCTCGGCATTCGCCAACTCCTGCTGCGCCGTGACCAGCTGTTCCTGCATCTTCTGGGCCTGCTGCAGGATTTGCTGCATATCGGGCATTCCGCCGCCGGGTTGCACCATGATGTGGCTATCCGATTCTCTTCGTGTTGCTTGACGTGGGGTGCGCCCGCACCTTGAGTGCCAGCCTAGCCGCCTTCGGCGGCCACTCGACCCGGGTCCCCGAGGCCGTCTCACCCGGCCCGACCGTGCAGGCGCAGGGCCGCCCCGCGCTTCGGGCCCAACGGTACGTGACGAGGGTTTCGCGACCGGTGTTCTCAGCGGACGCCCCCGGCGTCGTCTGCCTCAAGGAGCGGTTCTCGGGCCTGTCGCGCCCGGGTCCGCGGGCCGCGGGCCGGGCCCACCGGCTCGGTCCTAGTCGATCCGGCGGGCACCGAGGTGTTCCGTCAGCAGCCGTTGCGCGCGGATCTCGGGATCGACCGGTTCGGGCTCGGACCCCTCCTCCGAGGTGTCCGGCTCGGCGGATGCGGTCCCCTCCTCTACGTCCTCCGGGGGGTGGTACTCCTCGTCCTCGGGTTCCGGCGGCAGCGGAATGTCCGACTCGGCGCTGGTCACGGAC
>SMEZ01000044.1_pt1 | contig 51482 bp, 55 predicted proteins | sample 2456351 | NCBI WGS metagenome assembly SMEZ01 (sample SAMN10132605, study PRJNA489261) | soil metagenome | isolation source: day120 antibiotic-loamy sand soil ammended with composted manure from dairy... | place: USA | collected 2015-04-01 | reverse complement strand
CATAACAATCACAACCTTCAAAAATAAAGGGGATATCGGACCCCTTAAAATATATTATTTAAGAAAAACTTATAATTTTTTACTATTTCTACTTCAATTTTCCATGAAATATAGAGGGGATGTCCAATCATACAAAGGACTCCCCTCAAAAAAGACCTATTCTTCATCTAGTTTTAATACCGCCATAAAGGCTTCTTGTGGGATTTCAACGGAACCGACCTGCTTCATCCGTTTTTTCCCTTCTTTTTGTTTTTCCAACAATTTACGTTTACGTGAAATATCTCCACCATAACATTTCGCGAGGACATTCTTTCTCATCGCTTTAATGGTAGAACGTGCAACAATTTTTGTTCCAATTGCAGCTTGAACAGGAACTTCAAATTGTTGACGTGGTATTAAATCTTTTAATTTTTCAACAATTACTTTCCCACGATTGTAAGCTGCATCACGATGAACAATAAAACTTAAAGCATCAACTTTCTCACCATTTAACAAGATATCCATTTTCACGAGTTTTGACTGTTTATATCCAATAAGTTCATAGTCAAAGGATGCATAACCTTTTGTATGGGATTTTAGTTGATCAAAGAAATCATAGACAATTTCTGCCAATGGTATTTCATAAATGATCGAAACACGAGATTCATCTAAATATTGCATATCAATAAAAATTCCCCGCTTATTTTGACAAAGTTCCATAACCGGACCTACATATTCCTTTGGCGCCATAATCGTCGCTTTAACAAAAGGTTCTTCAATGCGATCAATCTTTTGAGGTTCAGGCATATTGGCAGGGTTATCAACTTCAACTTTAGTCCCATCAGTTGTGTAAACATGATAAATAACACTTGGCGCGGTTGTAATTAAGTCTATCTTAAATTCTCTTTCGATCCGCTCTTGAATAACATCCATATGTAAAAGTCCTAAAAATCCACAACGGAAACCAAAGCCTAATGCTTGTGATGTTTCCGGTTCAAATTGTAATGAAGCATCATTTAATTGCAACTTTTCCAAGGCTTCACGTAAATCATTGTATTTCGACGTATCGATTGGATACAACCCACAAAATACCATCGGATTCAATTTTCGATAACCAGGTAATGGTTCATCTGCAGGATTATCTGCTAATGTGATGGTATCACCTACACGCGTGTCTCCGACATCTTTAATCGAAGCTGTTAAATAACCAACGTCTCCAACGGTTAATTCCTCTCGTGGAGTCATTTTCGGAGTTTGTACACCCAGTTCAGTCACTTCAAACTCTTTACCTGTGGCCATCATACGAATTTTATCACCAACTTTTACTGAACCTTCTACAATCCGAATCATCGCAACAACACCACGATATGGATCATAAACAGAATCAAAAATTAATGCTTTTAATGGGGCAGCTGGATCCCCCATTGGTGGTGGAACTTTTTCAACAATTTGTTCTAAAATTTCTTCAATACCGATCCCGGCTTTCGCTGATGCAAGGACAGCTTCACTTGCATCTAAACCAATGACATCTTCAATTTCTTGACGAACTCGATCCGGCTCTGCACTCGGTAAATCAATTTTATTAATAACAGGTAAGATTTCTAAGTCATTATCAAGGGCTAGATATACATTCGCAAGGGTCTGGGCTTCGATTCCTTGAGCGGCATCAACAACAAGTATGGCCCCTTCACAAGCTGCTAAACTTCTTGATACTTCGTATGTAAAGTCAACATGCCCGGGAGTATCAATCAAATGAAAAATATATTCTTCTCCATCTTTTGCTTTATATTTTAATTGTACCGCGTTCAATTTAATTGTAATTCCACGTTCTCTTTCTAAATCCATTGAATCTAGCAATTGATCTTTCATTTCTCTACTAGATAATGCATTTGTTTTTTCTAAAATTCGATCCGCCAATGTCGACTTCCCGTGGTCGATATGAGCAATAATCGAAAAGTTACGGATTTTTTCTTGTCGTAAAAATTTTTCTTCATTTTTCATCGTTTCCGTTCACTCCTAAGTCCTTGCAAAATCGCTAATTTTGATTATAACAGTACATTTTTTTATATTCAATCAAAACTCTATAACGGTATAATAATCTTCTATTTACTAATTGTTTTTTGCAAGATATATTTTAACATGATTATCGAATAGAAAAGCAAAAAACTGTTCCAATGGTGCATCACACCATTGAAACAGTTCCACTTACTTATAAAAACACAGAAGAAAATATCGTATTAAAAAAATGAGCCAATTTTTGGGCAATATCAGAGAAGATGTTATACGTATGAATCTCTTCTATAATTTTTTTCTTTTCATTTAAATTATGACTGGATATTTTTTCGCCTAAGATGCTTGTTTCATATGCACCCTCGTGTTCCTCTATCGAGATCACTCGTTCGAAGCTCCCGTCATCATAGCCTTTCATTTTATGCAGACCGTTATTCGCCTCTAAAAAGCCGAGAATGATCCCAAAAAATAATATACTTATTAATAAAAATGTTTTTAAAAAGAAACGGAACATATTCATCACCCAATCATTGGCAAAAATTAAACGTTTTTTAATACTATATGTTGTATTTAATAGAAAAGAACAAATGAAAGAGGGAGATTAGAATGTTGAGTAATTTGCACTATCTTCATCTAACGCTAGATGTAATGTTTGATTCAAACCAGTTGCTAGTAGATTTGCCATCCGTTCAATAAATACATCAACTTCCTTAGGTGTGACCATTAAATTATGACCTGTCGGTGTCAATACTTCTCGAATCAAAGCCCGTTTTTCCTCTTCTTCAAGAGTTCCAACAATCCCCATAAACGTTTTACGTTCCGACTCCCCAGGTAGATCGTCTTCTTTATACACTTTTTTCTCACCAAACGTTAAATTTGCTGGAGCTAGTGCACGAGATGGACGTTCACCTTCTTTAAGCTCACGCCCAAAATGCTTTAAAATATAATCAATACTATCACTGACGATAGAGACAGCATCGACCACTGTAGGTACACCAATGGAAAAAACATCAATTCCTAAAGTTTCTTTACTTAACTCTTTTCGTTTATTACCTACACCAGAACCGGGATGAATGCCTGTATTGGATATTTGAATCGTTGCATTTACCCTTTCTATCGAACGTGAAGCCAATGCATCAATAACAATAATAAAATCCGGTTTCGTCTTTTGTACAATTCCGAATATAATATCACTCGTTTCAATCCCGGTAAGTCCCATTACGCCGGGTGATATCGCACTAACTGGACGATAACCTTTCTCTACCGTCTCCGGCGTTAATTCAAACAAATGTCTTGTAATTACTAGTTTTTCACATACCATCGGACCAAGTGCATCAGGTGTAACATTCCAGTTTCCAAGTCCAACAACAAGACATTTGGAGCTCTCATTTATATTGTGACTTTTTAAAAAATTTTTAAACTCACGGACAAAAATTGTTTTAGTTAGTTCTTCAAGTTCACGATTTGCTTGGCGAATGCCTTGCGTTTCAATCGTTAAGTATTTTCCAGGCTTTTTTCCAACGGTTTCAGAACCTTCTTCCGTAATTGTTACATCAGAGATTTTCACTCCTTGTTCCATTCTTTCCTTAACGATCACACCTGGGATTTCAGAAGGTCTTTGTTGTTCTTTCTCTTGTTGTTCTACCACCATTTCCTTTGCTTCAACTGCTAAATCAGTACGAACAGAAAATTTTTTTAAGTCTTCTCCCTTAACCAACGCTTTCATTCCTTTCTTTATTCAATAACGAATTGGAAACTTTTATCTATTATTCCCGAAACAATTGTATTCATGCGGAGATTGTTTTTTAGAGATCTATTGCATTCTTTTCCAACTTTTGATAGAATATCAGTTGTTCTTCAAGTTGAAATTTAGTCTAAAACCGTCTGGTCTGGCTTCACTAGGAGGTGAAAAGATTGGCAAATATTAAATCCGCAATTAAACGTATTAAAACAAATGAACAAAATCGTGTACGTAACGCATCTGACAAATCTGCTATGCGTACGGCTATGAAAAAAGTAGAATTAGCGGTAGCTAACAATAATGTAGATGAAGCAAAAGAAGCTTTAACTGTGGCTATTCGTAAAATAGATAAAGCAGTAACAAAAGGTTTCTTACACAGAAACTCGGCTGCTCGTTACAAATCTCGTTTAGCTAAAAAAGTTAATTCTTTAAATGCTTAATATGTTTTGCGAAGAAAATTTGGTTTTATACCAAATTTTCTTTTTTTATATAAAAAAGAACGAGTCAACCACTCGTCCTTTTTATGATCGTATAGTTTCCTCGTTATCTCTCGTAAGAAATGTAAAGAAGAATAATTCAATCAATTTCTCTTTATTTCCATAACCCGACTTTAACTTATAATCTAAATCAGCTAAGTAATTGACCATAGCTAGTATCCGTTTTTCTTCGAAATTTTTCGCCTTAGGAATCGTTAACTTTACTCGGTATGGATGCACTTTTAATATACTGGCTATTTGTTTTTCTCCATAACCTTTATGAAGCAATGTTTTTACTTCATAAATAAACCGTAACTGACTGGCAATAACAGCTAAAATTTTGATCGGTTCTTCATTTTGTTTTAATAAATCATAATAAATTTCTAATGCTTTATCTAAATTCCTTTGAATTACTTGATCTACCAAGGCAAAAATGTTATCTTCCAACGATTTTGCAACTAATAGATGGACAACTTCATCATCAATGATCTGTTGTTCACAATATAAGAACAACTTTTCCAATTCATTATGTAACAAAGTTAAATTTGGACCGACATACTGATAGAGCAATTCTACACCATCGTTTGTCATTTCATTCCCATTCTCAGATACTTGTTCACGAATCCATTGTTTTATTTCTTTTTCAGATAATCCCGTGGCCTGTAATGTTCTTGCATGCTTTTTTAAAGCCTTCGTTAATTTCTTCCGCTCATCCAACTTTTCATAAGGGGCGATCAATACCAAAATTGTCGTTGGTACAGGATTTTCAATATATTGTTCGAAAATCTTTAAGTTGTGTTCTACTTTATCTTTCCCTTTTTCGGAAGTTAAAAACAACGGATGATGAGCGATCACGATTTTTCTTTCACCAAAAAAAGGAATGGTTTCACAGTCTTCTATTACCGTTTCAACAGGTGTATCTTCCAAATCGTATATCGATAAATTAAACTCTACTTCCTCTTCTTGTATTGCTTCTTGAATGATTAAATCTTTCGTTTTATTTATTAAAAAATTCTCATTTCCATATAATAAATAAATCGGCGAAAATTTTTTTTGCTTCAGTTCTTTCCATACTTTTGAAAACACAAGTTTTCCGCTCCGTTCTATTCTTTTTCTTTTATCGTAAGAGAAAAATTTGAACCTGTCAAAAAATCGAATATTATAAATAATCTTTTCAAAAAATTTTAAAGGGATAACCGAAAAGGCTATCCCCGTTTATATTGAACGCTAGAATAAGTTTAATCTTACTCTAGCGGAGTTATTATAAGTTTTCCATATGATCGTTCACTTTATTTGTGACAACAGTTGTCAATTTAACCCTCACTGAATATGTAGACTTTTTAAAAAATTTTGTTTATACTAAAATTATCAGGAGGGGTGGAAATGAACGAATTTGAAAAAGATGTGCAATATAAAGGAAATGATTTTCTTGATTCTGGCGTTGCATTTGTGATATCTTTTGTTTTTTTCGCAGTTATTTTTATCATTGCCACGGTAATCAAGGCAATCGGATCGTAATATTGATTGGAAAAACAGACTGTGTCAAGCAGTCTGTTCTTTTTCTTTATAATATGATGGGGCTTATGTTTTTGTGACAATCTTATTCTTGGATCATTGTCTTCGCTTTTTTAATATCAAACAAATACGTAAATGTGATAGCACCGTGCTCATCCGTTCGATATGTTTTGATATCATCATCTTCTAAACGTTCAATAACTTCTTTATGAGGATGACCATAAAGATTATTTTCCCCGACAGAAATTACAGCTACTTTCGGTTGAACAACTTTTAAAAAACGATCTGTTGTCGATGTATTGGAACCATGATGACCTACTTTTAAAATATCGACTTGTAAATTTGGATACTTTTGGATTAGTTGTTCTTCTCCGTCTTTTTCAATATCCCCGGTAAACAACCATCTTTTCATTCCTAATTTTGCGTAAATTACAATTGAAGCATCATTACTTGCCTTTGCATTTTTTTCTGGTGCAAGGATAAAAAATTGATTTTTTCCTTGTGACCAATATAATCCATTAAAAGCATATGTAACCTTTGTTTGGTTAGCTCTGGCTAGTTTAATGATCTCCTGTTCAGCGTTTGACTTTTCCTGTGTCTGTCCTACAATCAATTCATCTATTTGCATATGTTCAAAAATAACACCGCTTGAACCAACATGATCAATATCCCCGTGAGTTAAAATGAGTTTGTCTAGTTTCGTTATTCCTTTACTTTTTAAAAAGGGAACTACAATGGACTCTCCCGGATCAAAAGGTTTTTCACGCTTCTTCCATTCTTCCTGTGCAAAGGAAAGCACCCCTCCGGTATCAATTAAATAATTCCCTTGATTAAAAGGCAAGCGTATAAATATACAATCTCCTTGTCCAACATCAATAAACGTAACCTCGCCTATTGGTGAATACTTCATAAATAATATTTGCAAAATGAATGGACAAATAAAAATGAATAGGATTGGCTTTATTTTGTTAAATCTAAATTGCTCGAAGAGAATAAAACAAAGAATTATGCATATAAAGAACAGAATAACGATTATCGTTGGAGGTTTCCCTAATACAACGGAAAAATGATCAAATCCATTGATCCAGACTGCGAATTTGTTTGGATATTCAATTAAGAATGTAAGAAGGGATACAAATGGTCCACTTAAACTTGGGAAGGATAGGATGAGAAAATAAGCGATAAAACTTAATGGAAGTACAAAAATAGAGTAAAGAGGTACAAACAATATGTTGAGAAGGAAACTGATTAAAGAAAATTCATAAAAATTTGTTAAAAGAATAGGTAATGATATAACTTGAGAAATAATAGAGACTGCTAATCCATTTTTAAAAAACCCTTGGATTTGTTGGATTAACGATTTTGATAATAATAATCCAGCTGTCACAATATAAGAAAGTTGAAAACCAACGTGATAAATGATATACGGGTTTATCAATACATAGATAATAAAAGATATGGACAAAGCATCAACTGAACTTAAAAGTTTACGCCATTTGGATAAATATAATATTAGCCATGCCATAAAGACAGATCGAATAACGGAAGGAGCAGCACCCCCTAAAACACAATACACCGGCAGAAAAATTAGTAGAATGAGCCGCACTTTCTCTTTTGTAACGCCAATTTTTAATAAAATCATATATAGAAAGGTAGAAATAATGGTAACATGTAAACCAGAAATGGCTAAAAGATGGGATAGCCCTAACGTTTGATAGGCTTCTTCTACGGATGGATCTATATTTTCATCATGAATGATACACTGTTTTTTCTCCAACTGAACAATCGGATATTGATTTCGCTTTAAACAAATAATTGATCTTTTGGGTTTGTAAATATTGTCGATAATTGAAAGCATTCGGATTTCTTGGTTCTGGGGGCAATTCCAACTTTCCGATTACGTGACAGGTTATACCAGGTTGAAGGATTTGCTTCAACTTGTCCATTTGCCTCTTTGTATTGCCGTAAAAGGAAAATGCAAGCTTTTTACCTTGTTGATCAACTACTGTTCCACTTAATTTATTGCCGTCAAAACTCGGATACTCTGCAAATGAAATCAACATCGCTTGTTCTTGATCTGATGGCGTTTCAATTGATTTTTCAAATTGTATGTGAAAGTAGAATAACGCAAGGAAAAAGCTTGCAAGTAAAATATAAAAGGATTTCAAATGCAACTTGTAATGTAAAATATGAAAAAATACCACTGTGACAAAAATACCGACTTGAAAATAATGATATGTTAAAAAAGATAGGATCGTGACAATACTGATGTAGACAAAAACACCAGGAAAGATTTTCATTACACGTCCTTTCTTTTATTTATTTGTGGCTTCATCAAAATTAAATATGGTTTTATCAAAAGGTACTTTTTCAACCTTTACATTGGCTTGTTCGAGTAATTCGAGAGCATACGGATCATTTTTATAATCCTCCGCGTAATAAATGACGTTAATTCCAGCTTGTATGATTGACTTTGTACATTGTAAACACGGAAAATGCGTCACATAAATTTCTGCTCCCTCGGTTGGCACTCCGAATTTAGCACATTGCAAAAGTGCATTCATTTCTGCATGAATTGTTCGAACACAATGGTTATCAACTACGTAACATCCTTTATCTATACAATGATCACCACCTGCAATGGAGCCATTGTACCCACCTGCAATAATTCGTTTATCACGTACAATTGTCGCACCGACCGATAATCTTGTACATGTGCTTCTTGATGATAACAAAAAACTTTGAGCCATAAAATATTGATCCCATTCAATTCGTTTCACTACTTGTCCCTCTTTTCTTGTCAGTAAACTTATGAATATTCGATCTATATATAGTGTAGGCAAATCTATGATTTTCCGTCAATAACATTTTTTGATTCATTCTACAGTAATGGAATCCTTTAATTTTTCAAAGGTTTTTTCACCGATACCTGACACATTCATTAGATCTTCTACGGTTTGAAACGGTCCATTCGTTTCACGATATTCAATTATAGCTTCTGCTTTACCTGCTCCGATTCCTGGTAACGTTTGTAACATGGCAGAATCTGCATGATTTATATTTACCTTCCCATCTGAATTCGATGCCTTTTCTGTTGGTTGACTAAAATTTGCCATTTGTTCGACTATCTCCACATCTTCCCCAACAATTGGAACATAAATCACCATTTCATCGGATACTTTTTGTGATAAATTGATTTTTGTCTGATCCGCATCATCTAAAAATCCACCCGCGCGTTCAACTAAATCGATCACCCGTTCTCCTAATTGGGCCGTATATACACCAGGTTTTGAAACCGCTCCTTTCACATCTACTTTTATCATCGTTGACTGCTCTAAAGATGCTTCCCTTTTTTTAGCAGTAGAATCTTCCTCTTGCACATTGTTTAACATCACTTCCTCCTTCATCAAATCATGTAACGTATCATCTGACTTTCCGTTCGACAGTAAATGATAAAGAATGATTCCTAATATCACTGCTCCGATTAACAGATATTGCTTTTTCTCCTGAATCCATTGGAATAACTTACTTCCCTTTGTCATAAATTTGTCATTCCTTTCATAATGTTTTATGAAATGCTCTTGAAAAGGAGGGAGAAAATGCGAATCGGAATCATTGGAACAGGAAATATGGGCACGATTTTAACAGAAGCTTTCATTGACAGTCAGGCTACCCCTCAAAATCATGTACACATCACGAATCGTACGATCGAAAAAGCACTTCAGTTAAAAGAAAAATATCCTGACATACACGTTGAAGAAACAAATGAAGAAGTCGTATCCAATAGTGATGTTATTTTCTTATGTGTAAAACCTTTGGACACATTTCCCCTTCTCGAAAAAATAAACCATTTATTAACAAAAGAAAAATGCTTAATATCCATTACAAGTCCAGTTGATGTCGAACAATTAGAACGTTATGTTCAATGTTCTTGTATACGTGTAATTCCAAGCATTACGAATCGATCTTTAGCAGGGGGTTGTTTAATAACTTATGGTTCTCACTGTTCGGATAAATGGAAAGAGACGATGAAACATTTCATTTCACACATAGGTAAACCAGTCGAAATTGGCCAACAATATACGAGGGTGGCATCCGATATTGTTAGCTGCGGACCAGCCTTTTTTAGTTTCATTATTCAAAAATTTATACATGCTGCTGTAAAAGAAACACAAATTAGCGAAAATCTTGCTACAACATTAGCTCAAGAAATGTTAGTCGGGATGGGGACATTAATAGAGAAAGGATATTATACGTTACCTACTTTACAGGAAAAGGTAAGTGTAAAAGGTGGAGTAACAGGAAAAGGCATTGAAATACTTGAAAACTATCAAATTGAAGAAATGTTTCGAAGGGTTTACAAGGCAACACAAAAAAAATATAACGAAGACAGAGACCATATCATGAAACAATTCAACTTTTATGATAATCATTATTCGACATAATTAAAAAAAATCCTTCTACTGTATTAAATTTTTTAACAAAAGAAGAGGGGCCGATCTACATTTTGCTTTTAAAGCGTATGTAGTTGGCTCCTCTTTATTTTTGTAAAGTAAAAAAGATACGATCATGATTTTCATTTGCAGGCAAGTCCGTAAAATCGCCCGTAATGGAATGAATTTTAAACCCGGCTTCTTCTACCCATTTTTTATATTGCCACATTTCAAAGGTTCTTTGCTTATGTAATTCATCAAAACGTTCATATTGATCTGTTTCCTCATCATAAACAAAGAATGTTAATTCATGTTCAACGGATAACGGATGTTCAAAAGGAAAAGAATTCCATATATATGAAATTTTATCACCATTAAAAGCAAAAGTGCGATTCATAAATCCATTTGTGATTTTATGGGGGGAATGGACATCGAAAATAAACAATCCTTCATCTCGTAAAGCGTTATAAACACGATGAAAAGTACTACGCACTTGTTTTTCGCTCATTAAATAATTTAGCGAATCACAAAATATGACAACCGCATCAAAGCCTTCCAATCCTTCCAATTGTGCCATATCCTGATGATAAAATGGAATATGAAAGCCTTTTTGGAACGCTTTGTTTTGAGCAACGGATAACATTTCTTCCGAAAGGTCTACCCCTACTACATGATAACCTCTTTCATGAAGTCTTAAGGTGACTTCACCAGTTCCACAGGCCAAGTCCATTATTCTTTTTGCATTTGGAAGGTACTTACATTTTTGTTTTTCAAAAAATTCCAGCCACTGGTCGTAAGGGGCTTCATCCATCAATTCATCATAAAGGTAAGAAAAATACTCATAACTCATTTGCTATTTCACTCAATACATCTTCGGTTGGAGCATCTCCCCATAACCGTTCTAAATTATAATAATTTCGTTCTTCTCGATGGAATACATGGACGACAACATCCCCTAAATCTACTAAAACCCAGCGCGCCTCATCAAATCCTTCCAACCGTTTTATTTCATACCCATTTTTGACAGCTTGATCTTTAATTTCTCTAGCTATTGCTTGTACTTGTTTATCTGAATTACCATGACAAATGACAAAATAATCAGCGATTAACGAAATTCCTCTCATATTAAGTGTAATGATGTCCTCTGCCTTTTTGTCATCCGCTGCTTTTACAGCTGTTAATAACAGTTCGCGATTGGTCATATACTGTTTTATTCCTCCTTCATTTTAATAAAATAATTATATGTATAAAGTGTATCTGGATAAATTGTAGCATTTTTCTTTGTTAAATATATGATGGTATTTTTCAAAGATTGTAAAATCGCTCCATCTAAATTTGTTTTAACGAGATCTCGTACTTGTTCTACTCCAGGGAAATTGCGATTTGGTTCAATATAGTCAGCGATAAAAATAATTTTTTCTAACAATGTCATATTTGGACGTCCTGTTGTATGATAGGTTATTGCATTTAAAATATCTACATCTTCAATCCCCACTTCAGTTTTGACTAGATAGGAGCCAACGGGGGCATGCCATAATTCAGGATGAAAATCCAATAATTCCTTTGGCATCTTTTGTTCTATTATTATGCTTTTCATCTCATTTTCGGGACGGTATTTGGCATAATCATGAAAAATTGCAGCCAATTCTGCTTTTTTTTCATCATAACCGTATTTTTTGGCTAAATCAACCGCTGTCTCCATTACACCGATCGTATGTATATATCGCTTTTCTGTCAAATGTGGCTTCACAATGGACAAAGCTTTATCTCTTTCCATACAAACCATTCTCCTCAATATATTGAATTATACTATCTTTCAATAAGTACTTCACTGATTCCCCGTTTCCAATTTTTTGTCGGATGACAGAAGAAGATAAATGAATTTCTGGTATATCAACAAATTTTACAGGATATTCTGTTATTCATCGATCCTATGCCATTTTGGTAAATAATCGACCATATCTCCACCAATTAAAAAAAAGAATTGATGATCAGGTTCCTTTTCTTTCAAGATTACCATCGTATCATATGTATATGACTTTTCCTTCCGTTCTAATTCAATTGTTTCGATTTTAAACCGATCATGACCCTCAATTGCTAATTCCAACATATGTAAACGGTCTTTAACGGTCGTATTTGTTTGTTTTTCTTTATGTGGCGGGATGTAATTTGGCATAAAACGAATTTCATCTAAACCACATTTGTGTAGAATTTGATCTGCTATGATTAAATGACCAATATGTGGGGGATCAAAAGTTCCACCTAAAATCCCGATTTTCTTCATGTTCATCATCCTAATCAAGGCAACTCGATTTTTTTGTTTTCTTTTGATTCTTTATATAAAACGATAGTATTGCCGATAATTTGAACAAGTTCAGCCTTTGTTCCTTTCACAAGATTTTCAGCGACCGTTTCCTTATCGAACTCACAGTTTTGCAAGACACTCACTTTAAGTAACTCTCGTGCTTCCAATGCATCTGCAATTTGTTTTATCATATTATCATTTACGCCACCTTTTCCTACTTGAAAGATCGGGTTCAAGTGATGTGCAAGTGAACGTAAATATCTTTTTTGTTTACCTGTTAACATATTATCTGTCTCCTTCTAATTGTTTCATTACTAATTCCTTTGCCGTATCGATGGTTGGCATTTCACCTGTCCAAATTCGGAAAGCTAATGCCGCTTGATATAATAACATGTCAAGCCCATTAAAGGTTGTTGCACCTTTTTCCTTCGCAAGATGAAGAAATTTTGTTTCAGACGGTGTATAGATAATATCAGAAACGATCTTTCCATCTCCATTGAAATGCTTTAAGTATAGGGGTGTATCATCAATGTTTGGTTTCATACCAACGGATGTAGTTTGTATAAATACATCATACGCATTAATATTTTCTTCTAACTCCGTAAAGGACAATGGTTTACTTGTTGTTACAGATTGATTGGCTTCTTTAATTATATCTTCTGCTTTTTTCAATGTTCGATTACAAATATCTAGTTTTTTTACACCATTTTTTATTAACGCATAATAAATCGCTTTTGCTGCACCGCCTGCCCCAATTAAAACAAAACTTTTTTTTGTAAAATCTGGATCTACTTTCTGTAAGGAAAGAATATAACCTTCTGCATCAGTGTTGTATCCTATTAGTTTTCCATTTTCCACTTTAACGGTATTAACTGCCCCGATCTTTTGTGCGGTTTCGTCAATCTTATCTAATAGTGGAATAATATCCGTCTTGTGTGGAATCGTTATATTAAAACCGGTAACGCCTGCTTGAAGTAGGTTATAAATCCCTTCTTTTAACATACCTTTTTGAATATAAAATTTTTTATATTCCCCTTCAAGACCTGTTAATCGAAAAAATTCTTCATGAATAACAGGTGATAATGAATGTTCGACCGGATCACCAACAACACCAAACAACAAATGCATCTCCTCCCACCGTAACCGTATATTAAATTAGAGAATCACGAACATATACTTTTACACCTTTTGGTACATAAGCCGCTACAACTACGCCACCTTCCGGAATCATCACCCAACCAAGTCCTGAAAAAACAATATCTTTCTTTCCCTCTCTAATAGAAAATTCTTGTCGGACGAATTCTGGAAAATTTCCTAAATCATCTTTTCTTGGCGGACTTAACATTTCACCGACATGAGTATTATATATTTCATCAGCCTTTTCTAATTTTGTCCGATGGATATGCAGTTCATTTGATAAATAACACACAAAGGATGAACGTTCTCCTTTTATAAAATCGAAACGGGCCAGTCCACCAAAGAATAACGTTTGCTGTTCGTTTAATTGATATACTTTTGGCTTAATTTCTTTTTTCGGCGTAATTACTTTCAGATCCTTTTTATTTACAAAATGGGCCATTTGATGATGATTGATAATACCTGGTGTATCAAAAATCGCTTGTCCATCATCTAGTGGGATTTCTATCATATCAAGTGTTGTACCAGGAAAATGAGAAGTTGTGATAATATCCTTTTCTCCTGTTACTTCTTTAATAATTCGGTTTATAAATGTTGACTTCCCAACATTCGTACAACCGATCACATAAACATCTTGTCCATTACGATATTGATCAATTAGGGACATCACTTCTTTTATATGTATTCCTTTTTCAGCACTAATTAATGCAACATCAACTGGTTTTAAACCTAGTTCCTTCGCTTGATGTTGCAGCCAATTTTTCATTCGATTGTGATTAACAGATTTTGGTAATAAATCTACTTTATTCCCAACTAATAGAACATCATTGCCACCGGTAAACCGATGAATGCCCGGTAACCAACTTCCATTAAAATCAAAAATATCAACAATTTTAACGATTAATCCCTTTGATTCACCAATCCCATTTAATATTTTCAAAAAATCATCATCTGTCAGTTCGACATCCTGTACCTCATTATAATGTTTTAATCGAAAACAACGTCTACAAATAACATCTTCTTTTTGTAATGAGGATTTCGGTGCAAATCCAGGTTTTTCAGGATCTTCCGTTTGAATGGTTACACCGCAACCGATACAAATGAGTTTGTCACTTTCCACCTTTTTGTACCTCCCACTCTAGTAAGCCTTTTTTGTTAAACCATTTTAAAATTCTCCGTTCAATCAATCGATTAAACTTCGTAACCATACCATCCGTATTGGTTACTGGAACGACTAATACGGTATGGAAACCAGCATTGTTTCCACCTAAGACATCTGTTAACAATTGATCACCAACGACAATGACTTGTTCTTTCGGCAAATTTAACATTTGTAATGCTTTTAAATAAGCTTTTTTGCGTGGTTTTCTTGCCTTATAAATATAAGGAATGTTCAAAGGTTGTGAGAATTTATTGACTCGTTTTTCATTATTGTTTGAAACGATGACAACCTTAATTCCATGATTTCTTAAAAGTGAAAACCAATCAACAAGCTCTTGTGTAGCCAACGGCCTGTCCCATTCAACCAATGTATTATCTAAATCTGTAATAATCCCTTTTATGTTACGTTCTTTTAAAAACTCAGGCGTAATTTCAAATACATTTTTAACATAATCATTCGGTAAAAATTTTCTTAACATGTTGCACCTCGATAATTTATTCAACGTCATTCATCATACTGAAAAAAGATCACTTTTTCAAAGGTTTCTTCAATAAAATTTAGTATATCACTATCTTATTTTTATTCCATTATTTTATCAAGATTAGAATATGAATAAAGGAATTATTGTAATCTACAATAAACTTAGATTTTCGACAAAAGGAACAACCGATAGACAAACTCAAAAAAACTTTTCGACAATTTCGACCCTTTTCTACAGTTGTGGATAAATTTATACACATTTTCTACATTGATATATTACGCTTTTCGCTAATTTTTAACAACATACTAACAACTTATCCACCGGTTGTTGTGGATAAACGGAACAGTTGTTCTATTTTTACTTATTTGATAAAGTTAATATGAAAAAATTAAAAATATTATTATATGATTGTTGCTTTAATTTTATGCAGGGGGGTGAAGGTGAAAACCGAAAAAAATGGATAAATTATCGGATGAGTTATTGATTGAATCTTATTTTAAAGCAATAGAATTGAAATTATCTCCAGAGTTTATTCGCCTCATTGAAAAAGAGATTGAACGTCGCTCAATATCCCACAAGATTAAAGCACTTTCATAAAGATAATGCTTCGACTTTTCCCTATAAATCCATTTGTTTGTTAGGCTGAGCCACTTCATGGGACAGCCTTTTATTTTTTAATAAAAAAATGGAAAGTAGAGTTATTCTCCCTTTCCATCCACATTTTTATTTAATTGTCTTGCTGATTTTTTCTTTCCCTTTCAGCACGATAAAATTCATGGAACATTTTCATTAATGCCCGTTTTTCAATTCGGGAAACATAACTTCTCGAGATTCCAAGTTCCTTCGCCAATTCTCTTTGTGTTTTTTCTTTTTGCATTCCTAAACCAAAACGACCGATAATAACTTCTTTTTCACGTTTATCTAGTACATTAATATACTTTTTTACTTTTTCAAGTTCCATATTTAATTGGATCGTATCAATAACATCTTCTGAATCCGATTTTAAAACATCAATTAAACTAATTTCATTCCCTTCTTTATCTTGGCCAATTGGGTCATGTAACGAAACATCTTTCTTCGTCTTTTTTAACGCTCGCAAATGCATAAGAATTTCATTTTCTATACATCTGGCGGCATATGTAGCCAGTTTAGTACCTTTTCCTTCTGAAAAGCTCTCAATTGCCTTTATTAAGCCAATCGTACCGATAGAAATTAAATCTTCTTGATCTTCACCGGTATTTTCAAACTTTTTCACAATATGAGCAACTAAGCGCAAATTGTGTTCAATCAATAAATTTCGAGCTTCTGGATCACCTTGTGCCATTCGCTTTAAATATTTTTGTTCATCTTCGGGGGAGAGGGGCTGTGGGAAAGCATTGTTTTTAACATAAGAAACTAAAAACACGAGTTCTTTGAAAAACATTGTTAAAGCTGACAAAATTCCTGACACTTCTGCACACCTCCAGAAATTTTTCCACGAATGCCTATAAACTATACCTATGATGAAGAGGGGCAAAATGTGTCAACAATTTTACATATTTTCATCCATATCCATTAATCGTTGTTTATATTTTTTATAACGTTGAAGCGCTAAAAACGCCAATGTTATTAAAACAAATTCAATGGCTAAAAGGAACATTAACTTCTCGTTAGAACTAGTAAAACCTTTAATCATCATTCCGATATAAACCAACACCGAAAAAGCAATCAGTATAATTGAATATCTCCTAAAATCTTCTACTAAACATTGTAATTTTTGTTTCTCATTCATTTCTTTCACCCGCTAATTTTTACTTATGTTAATAGATTAACATGAATATTTATCGAATTGACTATGTAATTTTAGGTAATTGAAGATGAATAAAGAAAAAAGGATCAAAAAAGCGCCCCGAATTGGTAGGACCCTTAAAAGTTAAACTTTTTATACTAACTTTGGGGTGTCTTACCATAATGGGGCGCATTTTTACTAATTCAATTTTTTCACTATCGAAACAACGAGTTGAGCCGAATTTTTGGCAGCTGTATCGAGAAATTCGTCAAATGTGATACCTGAATCTTTACCAGCAATATCAGATAATGAACGGATAATAACAAATGGTACATTATATTGATATGCCACTTGAGCAATAGCTGCTGCTTCCATTTCAGCTGCTTGGATATGTGGAAACTTTTCTTTCACTTCTTTCACTCGTTCAGGATCACTCATAAAAGAGTCTCCGGATGCAATCAAACCTGTTACGGTTTTCAAATTTATTAGTTCTTTTGCAGCTTCTTCCGCTATTTTTACTAGTCTTTCATCCGCAACATAAGTTGCAGGCATTTGCGGTACTTGACCGTATTTATAACCAAAGACAGTAGCGTCTACATCATGATGAGTGACTTCTTTTGATATGACAATATCACCGACATTCAAAAGTGGGTTAAATCCGCCAGCAGATCCTGTATTAATTATTATATCTGGTTGGTAACGTTCCATTAAAATGGTTGTCGACATCGCTGCATTTACTTTTCCTATTCCAGATTTTAATAGAACTACATTTTTTCCGCATAGCGTTCCTGAAGTAAATTCACTATTCGCGACGACCTTCGTCTCCCCGTTTTCAATTTTTTTCCGTAAAATTTGAACTTCTTCTTCCATTGCGCCAATAATAGCAATTTTCATCTTCTTCTCTCCTATTATCTATCTATACTTTTTAGTTTCTCAACTTTGGTTGGCTTCCAACCCTGTCCATCGACCCAATCCATATATACGCGATAAATTTGGCTTTTATCTTTATTGGAGATCGTTCCTACTACATTCTCGTTTGGTTTGCCACCATTTCCTACCCACCAAACGATCATATTATCAACGGAGACCCCTGTTGCATATTCCATCGCTTTTTCCATTTCTTCTCGGTCTGTTGTCCCTTTATCATAGGAAGAGATATGATCCCCTGTTTGCACAGTGCCGATCGGCTTCCAATTTTGATTAATCATCACTTGATCTACATTTGGATCTTCACTTTGACCATAGATGATTTCGTTTTCTTCCTCGTCCTCTTCACTTTCTTGATCCTCTGTCACATCTTCAGTTTTTTCATCTTCAGTTGCGTTTGCATTTTCATCAGTAGGTTCTGAAGAAGAATCCGCTTCAGTATCTTCTGACTCGGAAGATTCTTTAGACTCATTTTTATCTGCTTTATCATCCGCGTTTTCTTTCTCGGTCGCTTTTTGTTCTGATTGGTTTTCATTAACGGTTGCTTTTGTATCGTTATTAAGCAAAATATTTGCTCCTACGATGATCACAAGTATAAAAACAACACCAATCAAAATATTTAAAATAAAATTTTCTTTTTTCTTTTTTGCATGTTTTTCAATCCGACTTTTTCGTGATGATTGTTTTTGATTGGCCATCTGTCTGTTCCCCCATTCAATTGTACAATTGTAAATAAGGCTTTCCATTTAATTATGAATGAACTTATACAAAAGTGTATAGTTATTTTTCTATAACAATAATTTTACAGTGAATAACATATTTGTCAAAGGTAAAAAGTATGAGTTGTCACTCGGTCCTTTGTTGGTCAAATTCAAATAAAAAGTTTACCATATCCTTAAATAGTGGAATGACCGATCCTTCGCCTTCAATCACGTCTAGATTAACGACAGCCATTGCGTATTTAGGTTTTTCATATGGGAAATATCCAACAAACCATCGATTCAATAATTCATTTCCTTGTTTATCTTGACGATATGTCTCTGCTGTACCTGATTTTCCTGCAACTGGATACGGCAGATCGTTCAAAGATTTCCCTGTTCCTTTTTCATTGACAACAACTTCCCGCAACAATTGTTGTAATTTACTAGCCGTATAGGAAGATATATGGTCACCTTCCAAAGATTTTTTCGGGAAGCGATAAAGCTCTGTTCCGTTTTTATATTGAATACTTTCAACAGCACGAACCATCTTTTTTTCCCCGCCTCTAGCTATCGTCGCCATCATATTAGCGGCAGCAAGCGGTGTAATTCGTACACTTTGCTGACCGATACCGGTTTGGGCATTAAGTTTCAAATCTTTCCTTTCTTCATCCTCTAAATAAATATATCCCTTTTCTTCATCTGCTAATTGCTTAAAATTTTCTATATGATAAACATTCCCAACCCATCCAGTCAACTCATTTAATCCAAGCATATGGGCATACGTTTCAATTATTGTTTCATCTTTTTCAGCTAATTCCTTGGCTAAGGTAGCAAATGTATTGTTACAACTAGCTGCAAAACTATCTTTAAAGTTTAATATACCATGATCGTATTGTTCATCAATGTCGCCATGAATTGTCACACTACAATTAAAGGTACGATCTGGGGGAGCGAGTTGATGATCAATACTTGCAGCGGCAATCACCGTTTTAAAAACGGATCCCGGTGTATGGGCAGTCAACATCATATCTTTTATACCATTATTAGCATATGGATGCGAGATATCCAGAGATGGTCTTGAAACGGATGCCAAGATCGAATTTGATTCAATATCTAGTAAAATAAGACCGCCTTTCATTATTTGATACTGATCAACAATTTGTTCGGCCTTTTTTTGAATCTCATAATCAATTGTTGTTTGTACTTTTACTGGATAAAACGGATTGGATTGATCAACAAATTTAACATCAATACCAAATAATGGTGATCCGCGGCCATCGACATGATAAATTAATTTTGTACTTTCTTCTTGAATTAAAAACTCATCAAAACTTTTTTGCAATCCAGAAATACCAATCATCGTATTGATCGGAATTTCTCGATCAGGGTACCGCTTTTTTAATTCTTCAGGATTTTCCCCCAGGATCCCAATAAGTTGAGCTGCTGGAGTTATTTTTCTATCAAACTGTTTTTCAACGGCAAACACACCGGGAATTTCTAAATGATTGATTGCCTCCATTTGTTCTGGAGTTAATACTAAAGGATTAGGTTCTCCAAAAATAACAGGACCTTTTGCCTCCTGTAACACCTTCTTTATTTCAACTGCTGGTACATTGATAATTTTTGCTAGCTTTTCAATATCCCAATCCATATGATTTAAAAACGGAAACAATACTAAAGTCGGTATCGCTTCATGGGTCAGTGGAACCATGTTTCGATCATAAAATTTTCCACGCCCATTATCAATAATAACTTCTTGAGAACGTTGTTTAACACTTTCATGTATTAAATCAATATTTCGATGTGAAAAGCTTTTCGTATCAAATAATTGAATTTGTGCCAGCCTGATTAGAATAATGGATATTCCAATTATAACAATCACACCAGTTCGAATTATTCGCTTGTGTATCATTTTCTTCCCTCCCCATTCCCATTGTTGACGGCAAGGAGGGATTTTAACCGTTCGTAAAACGATAAAAAACAAACAAAAAGGACTGAAACACAGCCATTGATTTCTTCTGTCGTATAGCATACAGAATGTCTTGACGTGTCTCAGTCCTATGATCTTAAGTTAAATCAGGATAATGATAATGATTGCAAAAAACACTATTTTACATTGATAATTTTTACAACCATTTCTCCACCAGGTGTTTGTACTGTTACTTCTTCACCAATCTTTCTTCCAAGCAAACTCTTAGCAATCGGAGAATCGTTGGAAATTTTCCCTTCAAATGGATCTGCTTCTGCACTACCTACAATCGTATAAGTTTCTTCATCACCGTCTGGTAATTCCACAAATGTAACGGATTTTCCGAGAGTTACAGTGTCTTTATTCGTTTCATCTTCTTCGATGATTACAGCATTACGAATCATTTTCTCTAATGTTGCAATTCGACCTTCAACAAAGGCTTGTTCATCTTTTGCAGAATCGTACTCTGAGTTTTCGGATAAGTCTCCGAAACTCCGTGCAATTTTGATTCGTTCAACAACTTCTTTCCGTTTTGTAGTTTTTAAATATTCTAGTTCTTGTTCTAATTTTTGTTTCCCTTCCAAAGTCATTGGATATTGTTTTTCTTGTGCCAATATAGTCCACTCCTTAATATATAATCCCGCAAAAAATATTGTTCATTTAATGATTTATCAATTACGGGTGTATTACTATAATCATTTATGATATTTTGTCATAAAAATGACTTTTGTTCAATAATTGATTGAATTTTTGTAACAATTAAGTCGATGGCTACGACATTACTTCCACCTTCAGGAATGATAATGTCGGCATATCGTTTCGTTGGTTCGATAAATTGATTATGCATCGGCCGAACAACAGATACATATTGTTCGATGACAGAATCCATCGTCCGACCTCGTTCTTTTGTATCACGCAATAAACGTCTGATTATGCGTAAATCAGCATCTGTATCCACATAAAGCTTGATATCCATTAAATTACGCAATCGTTCATCTTCTAATACTAAAATTCCCTCTAAAATGATTACATCTTTCGGTTCAATATGGATAACTTCTTCAGAACGAGTATGCACAGTATAATCATATACCGGTTTATCAATCGGCTTGTGATTTAACAGTTGTTGAAGATGTTCTATTAAATAATCATTATCAAACGCAAATGGATGGTCGTAATTCGTTTTTAAACGTTCTTCAAACGGTTTATCACTTTGATCTTTATAATATGAATCTTGTTCAATTAAGACAATGGAGTCTTCGCCAAAATGATTGACAATCGATCGAGTCACAGTTGTTTTTCCTGAGCCAGACCCACCAGCAATACCGATTAGTACGGGTTTTTTCCGCATCCTAGTTCTCCTTTCGCATCAAGTTGTAACGGTAAACAGGTTGATCGACGCGGAATCGCACGATTTGTAATGGGTGTCTTGCCGCATCTATTTCATTACCATTTTCATCAAATAGTTGATCCACTACCATTGTAAAATTGTCAATTTCTGGTCCAAAAAATTCTACTTCATCTCCCACTTTAAAATGGTTGCGTTGTTGGAGTGTGACCATTTTTGTTTCATGGTCGTAATCCATAACTAAACCTGCAAAATCATGGGACGTTTTATGACTATGATTTTCAAATAATTGTTCATCGACACCAGGAAATTCTTTAAAAAATGCTTGGGCTGTATCACGATTTGCACATTTTGCTAATTCCGTTAACCATTCATCTTTGAAAACAAAATTGTCTGGGTCGGCACAGTATGCATCAATTACTTTTCGATAAACACTAACCACCGTTGCAACATAATGAATAGATTTCATGCGCCCTTCAATTTTGAAACTATCAATACCTAATTCAACCAACTCTGGCACATGTTGCAATAAATTTAAATCCTTGGCACTCATTGTAAATGGTGTATTTTCTGTGCTTAAAGGAATAAAGTTTTGATCAGCGTGTTGGAATACATCATAATTCCAACGACAACTTTGACAACAACCACCACGATTTGAATCACGAGCTGTCATATGATTGCTTAACACACAGCGACCTGAGTAGGCAATACACATGGCACCATGAACAAAGACCTCAACTTCAATATCAACTTTCTCTTTTATTTCACGGATTTCTTCTGCACTTGTTTCACGAGCCAATACGACTCGTTCTAAACCTTCTTCTTTCCAATATTGCGCAGCTTTCCAGTTCGATAATGATTGTTGCGTACTTAAATGTCTTTCTAATTTTGGTGCCACTCGTTTACATGTTTCAATGATTAACGGGTCAGCAACAATAATCCCCGTGACCCCAACATCTTGTAATGCCTTTAATCCAACAATATTCTCATTATGTGCGATAATATTCGTAGTTCCATAAACTTTTGCACCATATTTTTTTGCAAATTCTACACCCTCGCGTATTTCTTCTAAGGTAAAGTTATCGGCGTTTGCACGTAACGAATACTCTTCACCACCAAGATATACCGCATCAGCACCATAATGGATGGCAATTTTTAATTTTTCAAGATTTCCAGCTGGAGCGAGTAACTCAGGCTTTTTAACGATCACTCGTTTCCCATTTCTTATTTCAGAAATACGATTTAATGCTTGAACCATTTGTTTCACTCCTTAATAAACCGTTTCTTTAAAGAAAAATCCCGTATCGAGTGGGCGATTTTCTGGTTGAATGGCCTCCATTTTTTCCAACCAGTCGGAAGCCAATTCTTCATACTCATCAACATCACGAACACAAGTATCGATCGCTTGACGATATAATTTCGTTACTTCAACAAGATATGTTTGGGATTTAAAGATTCCTTCAATTTTAAAAGAATCAATTCCAGCCTCGATTAATTCCTGAAGTTCATCTATAATACACATATCATTTGGACTCATGATATGGGTGCCATTTGAATCTTCAAAAACCGGATAATAGTTGTCTCGATCAGGATCGTATAAATAAAGGTTATCTTTATCTTTTTCCACTTTTAATTGTTTGCCGTTATATTCAAAATAATTATGTACTAATGGACGTCTTGACTGAAACATGCAGGTCATACCGTGTACTTGAACTTCAATTTCCACTTCCGCATTTTCTTTTATCTCAATAATTTCGTCCATACTAAGCTCTTTAGATAAAACGGCACGTTTTGCACCTTTTTTTCCCCAGTAATTACATGTATACCAATTGGTAGCCAACGTATGTGGATCCCAATGTAAAGGAAGATCAATACCTAATCCCTTTTTGGCCATGATTACGGATGGATCACCGAACAAAACGGCATCGGCACCAGCTTCATAAACAAATTTTAAGTAATCTTCTAATTCATCGACTTTATCATTATGAAAAATTCCATTCATCGCCACATATATTTTTTTATTTTTAGAATGGGCAAGTTCAATCGCCTTTTTTACATCTTCTCTTGAAAATTCGCCAGCAAGTCGTAGACCGAAACGCTCCTCTCCCACTACAAAACTATCAGCACCAGCCTCAATTAAAGGTAAGATATCATTCACACTGGTAGGTGTTAGTAATAACTCTGGTTTATTCATTTATTCCACCTCTTAACCTTTTTCATTCACTTTTTTTACAGTAATGGCTATTCCATCACCAACTGGCAATATAACGGTATGATAGTCTGGATGATTAATTAACCAATCATTAAATTGATTAATTTTCTTCCCTAACTTTTGTAAGCGTTTGTTTTCTGTTTCATATTCATAAACAAAACCTTTAAATAAAACGTTATCTGTAATAATGAGACTACGATTCGATAAAAAAGGTGTGAAATTTTCAAAAAAGCGTTTGTATTGGCCCTTTGCTGCATCAATAAACAAACAATCGAAAGGACCGTGTGTACGAACTTCATTTAAGAGATCAAATGCATCTCCTTTTAATAAAACAATTTGATCTGATTTATTTGCTTTTTCAATATAAGCTTCCGCCGTCTTTATTCTTTCTTCGTCACGTTCAATAGTGACAATTTGAGCATTGGTCGCATCCGACATCCGTAAAGCGGAATAACCAATCGCTGTCCCAATTTCTAAAATCTTGGTCGGCTGAAAAATACGCAATATTTGGAGGACTGTCTCCATACTATACGGGTCCATAATTGGAACATGGTTATCCTTTGCCAATTGTTCCATCTCTTGAAACAAATTTGTTCGTTTTGGCAATTTTTCGTATAAATATGCGATTAAGTTTTGATCCAACATGTAGGCGAAAACTCCTTTAGAAGTCTAAAATTTTTTCAATATAAAAAATATCTTTCATATAGAACGAAAGAACTTAAATACAAGAAAAAAGAGTCATTATGAGGGAAATCGCTAGGCATTTTCCATCATAAATGACGCTTTTTTAAACACGGCTAAAATACTTAGATTATTTTACCATAAATCATTTTAAAAAGCGATAGTAATCTTTCCGTGATTTACAGTAACGATAAATGATTATTTCCGATTCGCAATATGTTCATCATAATATTTTTGATGTTGTTCATAGTTTTCCGAGTACAAGACTTCCCCTTCAGGTGTTGCTAAGAAAAATAAATAATCGGTATTTGGTGGGTAAAGGGCTGCATCAATCGAACTGACTCCACAATTGGCAATCGGTCCAGGGGGTAGACCTTCAATAACATAAGTATTATAAGGGTCTTGATATTGATAATCTTTAAACGTCAACCGCTCCTTATGTTCTCCCATAGCATAAATTACCGTCGGGTCAGTCTCCAATCCCATGCCTTCTTCCATTCGATTATAAAATACACTTGAAATTATTTTTCGATTTTCTTCATCCGGTGCTTCTTCTTCAATTAAAGAAGCAAGAGTAAGCACTTCATGTACTGTAAATCCTTTGTTTTGTATATCACTCAAATAAGGTTGGATGACTTCGTTTGTCTTATCGATCATCGGCATAATGATCTCTTCTATTGATGGATTTTTTTCATCATAACCATAAGTTGCAGGGAATAAATAACCTTCCAACGGATATTTGATATCTTCTTGCATCACATCTTCCGTTACTAATTGTGGATATTTTTCACGAACAGTTTGAATAAATGTAACACTGTTCACTTTATCTAATATTTCCTTTTCACTATAATCTGTTTTTTTAGCAATTTGTTCTGCAATTTCTTTTAATTGTAGTCCTTCTGGTATTGTTATGACAAGCTCATTTTTAATAACTTTACCAGTTTTCAAACTTGCAATTATTTCATCCAACGTCATCGATGGTGTTAATGAGTAAGTACCCGCTTGAAAGTCTGTCTCATTTTTTAATTTTAAGTAATATTTAAACACCGTTGCATTTTTTATAATTCCATGCTCTTCTAAAATTTGGGCAATTGTAGAAGAACCAGAACCAAGCGGAATTTCAACTTCAATTCTTACATTTGAATCTGGATCTACTGGTTTTAATGCAGAACTAACAAATAGAACAACTCCTGTAATGGTTCCTGCTAAGAGCAATAGAATGGTCGATGTTATGATAAATACAATTCTTCTCGTCAATTTTGCTTCTTTATATTTATCAACCATGGCGTTTTCCTTCCCGTTATTTTTCTCTTCTTCCTTTGTAGTCATGAAAAATCCTCCTTTTGAAGAGCGAGAAAATTGTAGTTTTTCCTCGAAATTTCTCCTTGAACCATTATACTATAATTTTAATTTTTTTCATTAATATTCGTAATAAAAAAGAGCGACTTAAAAAGTCGCTCTTCCATCATCATTCCTTTATTCTTCATCTTCCGCCATAAACGTAGCAAGCATTTCTTCAATCATATCCCATTCTTCGTCGGTTTCAATCGGCATTAATTCACCTTGATCTTTACCTGGTTTAAAACTAGAAGCATGAATCTCAATTTCACCATCTTCATCTTCTTCTGCACTTACTGGGTAATAAAGTACATATGATTTGCCAAACTCTTCAGATTCAAAAGTAAAAAGAATTTCACACAGTTCTTCATTACCGTCTTCGTCAATGATTGTAATTTGATTTGCATCCTCCATAAAAATATCCTCCTATATAGAAAATTCAATACACATTTCCGTTAATGATTTTGGCTGTCTAAATAACCTTGTAAAATCATAACAGCTGCCATTTTATCAATGACCTTTTTCCGTTTTTTTCGGCTTACATCTGCTTCTAATAAAACACGTTCTGCGGCCATTGTAGATAGACGTTCATCCCATAGGACAACCGGGAGAGTAAACGTTTCTTTTATTCGTTCACTAAAAGCAATGCTTGCTTCCCCTCGCGGACCAATCGTACCGTTCATATTTTTCGGTAAACCGATCACGATCTTTTCTATTCCATACTGATCGATGATTTCCTTAAGTTCATCTAGTCCAAATTGCTCATTCTCTTCATCTATTTTAATTGTTTTAATTCCCTGTGCGGTCCAACCAAAGGCGTCGCTCACTGCAACGCCTATCGTTTTAGACCCGACATCTAAACCCATAATTCGCATTACATTTCCTCACGTTGTCGTTGTAAATAGGATTTTACTAATTCTTCAATAATTTCATCTCGTTCAAGTTTACGAATAATATTCCGCGCATCTTTATGTCTTGGAATATAAGCAGGATCACCAGACAATAAATATCCGACAATTTGATTAATCGGATTATACCCTTTTTCCTCGAGGGCAGAAAAAACTTGGAATATTACTTCTTTAACTTCTTGTTCTAACGGTTCTTCGGAAAAATTAAATTTCATCGTCCGGTCAAGTGAACCCATAGGAAAAGCACCTCGCTCTCTACTTCCTTCAAACACTTCTTGCTTTCATTGTACACTACTTATCCATTTTATGAAATGTTTTTTACGTATTCTTCGACAAATTGAAGAGCTTCATTTAGCTTGTTTGGATTTTTACCGCCTGCTTGAGCCATATCTGGACGTCCACCACCGCCGCCACCACAGATTGCAGCGACTTCTTTTATTAGTTTTCCTGCATGGTATTGATCGGTTAGGTCTTTCGTAACACCTGCAATTAACTGTACTTTTTCATCATGGACAGTTCCCAGGACAATTATACCGGATCCAATTTTTTGTTTTAAGTCATCCAACATTGTTCGTAATTGATTGGATTCCGTAATTTCAACTTTACTTACTAACACATTTATACTATTAATTTGTTTTACTGCATCAAGTAAGTTTCCAGCTTCTAAGTGGCTAAGTTTTCCTGTTAATGACTCGATTTCTTTATGCAATTCCTTGATTTCCTGTTGTAAGTGTTCGATTTTTGTTGGTATATCCTCCACTTTAGTTTTTAACTTTTTAGCGACCGTTTTTAGAAGGTTCATTTGATCACGCATAAATTGATAAGCTTTTTCACCTGTTACTGCTTCAATCCTACGAGTTCCTGCACCAATTCCGCTTTCAGAAATAATTTTAAAACTACCGATTACAGCCGTATTATTTACATGACAACCACCACATAATTCGATGGAGAAGTCGCCCATTTGAACGACACGAACGACATCACCATATTTTTCACTAAACAATGCCGAGGCTCCCATAGCTTTAGCTTCTTCCAATGGCTTATAGGAAATTTCCACAGGAATTGAAGCCCAAATTTGTTCGTTAACAAGTCGTTCAATTTGTTCAATTTCTTCCTCAGTCACTTGTCCAAAATGGGAAAAGTCAAACCGTAACCGGTCAGATTCAACAAGAGATCCTGCTTGATTAACATGTGAACCGAGTACATCTTTTAACGCTTGATGAAGCAAGTGCGTAGCGGAATGGTTTCTCTCGATATTGTTTCGGCTGATCGAATCAACTTGGGCAAATGCATGTAATCCTTCTTGAATCGTACCTTCAACAATTTTTACATGGTGTAAATTTTGACCGTGAGGTGCTTTTTGAACATCTTTTACTTCCAGTTTAAAACCTTCTCCACGAATTTCACCTCGGTCGCCAATTTCACCACCCATTTCTGCATAAAAAGGTGTTTGATCTAAGATAATTTGGACTTCTTCACCGGCTGAAGCAGAATCTTGTTTTATACCATCTTTAAAAATGCCAATAATTTTTGCTTCAGATTCTAGTTTATCGTATCCAATAAAACTACTTTCCGCTGTGAAATCACCTAAATCTCCGCCTTGTACATGCATGGAATCGACATCTTGACGCGCTTGTCTTGCCCGTTCCCGTTGCGCTTGCATTTCTTTTTCAAATCCGTCTAAATCAATTTTCAAACCAGCTTCATCCGCATATTCTTCTGTTAATTCTACCGGAAATCCATACGTATCGTATAAACGGAAAACATCAACCCCATCAATTGTCTCTTTGCCATTTTCTTTCGCTTTATTAATCACTTCAGAAAGGATAGCTAATCCATCATGAATGGTTTCATGGAATCGTTCCTCTTCATTTTTTATCACGCGTTGGATAAAATCACACTTTTGGCGTACTTCTGGATAGTAATCTGCCATGATTTCACCAACAACTGGAACTAATTCATACATGAACGGACGTTCAATGCCAATTTTCATTGCGTAGCGAACTGCACGACGTAGTAAACGACGTAACACATATCCACGTCCTTCATTAGAAGGCAATGCACCATCACCGACTGCAAAAGCTACCGTTCGAATATGGTCAGCAATCACTTTAAATGCAACATCCTGGTCTGTATTTTCCCCATATTTCATCCCCGAAATCGCTTCGGTTTGTTGAATAATCGGCAAGAATAAATCTGTTTCAAAGTTTGTTTTCGTATTTTGTATAACGGATGCCATCCGTTCTAGTCCCATACCGGTATCAATATTTTTCTTAGGTAATGGAGTATATGTACCATCTGGGTTATGATTAAATTGAGAGAACACTAAGTTCCAAATTTCTAAGTAGCGTTCATTTTCCCCACCTGGATACAATTCTGGATCATTTGGGTCATCACCATATTCTGGTCCTCGATCATAGAAAATTTCTGAGTTTGGTCCACTTGGTCCTTCCCCAATATCCCAAAAGTTCCCTTCTAATCGAATGATGCGTTCTTCCGGTATACCAACTTTTTCATGCCAAATTTTATAGGCTTCATCATCTTCCGGATGAATCGTAACAGATAATTTTTCTGGTTCAAAACCAATCCAGTTTGGACTTGTTAAAAATTCCCATGCCCAAAGAATCGCTTCTTCCTTAAAGTAATCTCCAATTGAAAAGTTGCCTAACATCTCAAAAAATGTATGGTGGCGTGCAGTTTTTCCAACATTTTCAATATCATTTGTCCGAATTGATTTTTGTGCATTTGTGATTCTTGGATTTTCAGGTTTTACACGTCCATCAAAATACTTTTTCAATGTTGCTACACCGCTGTTTATCCAAAGAAGAGACGGATCATCTACTGGAACTAAAGAAGCACTAGGTTCAACTTTATGACCTTTCTCTTGGAAAAAGTCTAAAAACATACGACGAATTTGTGCACTCGTTAGTTTTTTCATAATTGTTTTCCTCCTTTTAAACTTTCATTTTGGAACGAGAATTTATAGAAAACATATAATTTAAAATGGTTAACGAAAGCTGTTATACATACTTACAGCAAATAAAAAACTCTTCTCCCAAAATTCAGGGACGAAGAGTTTGTATCCGTGGTACCACCCTGGTTATGAAAATCTAAACTAGAAAGATTTCCATCACTCAAAACCGATAACGCCGGTTTGCGGCAGGGATTAGCTGCACTCAGGAGTAGCCTTCTGTTACCCTATACTGGAATTTCTTTCAGCCACGGAAATTCCTCTCTTAAAGTTAGTAGTAACATACTCGTTCCATCAACGTGTTCATTGTTATGAATTATCCTAATTGGATTATATTTCATCATTCAAACTTTTGTCAAATTCGAGTCGTCAGTATTTTTTACATTGTTCTTCCATTTTATTTTGATCATCTTCAATTTCACGACTTTGAATTTGATCAAAGATCTGTTTTAAGGTCGTTTTGATTATCGCAACGATAGGGACAGCAAAGATCAATCCAACAACACCGCCGACTTCACCACCGATCAAAATTGAGAAGATAATCATCAATGGATGCATTTGTAATGATCTTCCCATAATTAATGGCGATAGAACATTCCCTTCTAAAAATTGAAGCACAATAACAATGACAATAACAAGGATAACGGTCTTCATGGACATTGTAGCAGCCACGATCACTGCAGGAACAGCTCCAATAATGGGGCCAAAATAAGGGATCACATTGGTCATCCCGAGTACAGCTCCTAGCAATAATGGATATTTTAATTTTATTAGCCAAAAAAGAAGTGCTGAAATCGTACCGACCGTAGCAGATACAATAAACTGCCCACGAATATAACTTCCTAGTGAAGTATCTACATTTCTAATAAATATTTTCATCTGTTTGCGCCATTTTTTAGGAACGATTGACCAAAATGCATCCGTTAAATAGGAAATATCTTTAATCATATAAAAAGCAATAAAAGGAATCAGTAAAATTAAAAAGATTGACTCCAAAAGCCAAAGGAAAAAGTTTTTCACCCGGTCTAAAATTTGTTCCCTTGTGAACACTTGTCTTGGGTGTTGTGCGAAAAATACAAGTAAATCAAACTCCTTTGGCGTTAGATCGGGAATGATATGTCCGTCTAAAAAAACTTCCCTTGTTTCTTTATTAATTTTAAAATGGTGCGTTTCAATCACTTCCATCTGTTCCATCGTTTGATTGCTTTGATTTGCCCTTCGAGTTACCGCTTTAATTCTTGCCATTAACGTTAATGGACTAAATGGCTTTGTTACATAATCATCTGCTCCAATTTCTAATCCTAAAACTTGATCGGATTCTGAATCTTTTGCTGTTAACATAATGATCGGGACCATATTTTTCGTTTCTCTTATTTTACGACATATGGTAACCCCATCCATTCCAGGAAGCATCCAATCAAGAATAATTAAGTCCCACTCTTCATTTATTGCTCGTTTATACCCTTCATTACCATCATGAATAAAAATCCCTTCGATCCCTTCTTTTATAAAAAACATGTCAATCATTGAACATACATTTTCGTTATCTTCGACCACGAGTACTTTCATCATTTAACACCTCGATTTTTAGTATTATATTTAATTATAGCTAAAAAAGATCCCAAGAAGATCTTTAGAATTAATTTAATGGTTGGGTCATAGTTTGTTCATAGTTTTTTCAAATTTATTTTTTATAGTAGAATTATCAAGGCTCTCCTTCCTTTAATATAGATCTAGGAGTTGTCCAATTCAAAATAGGACAACTCCTCCATTAATAATGTATATTGATATTTAAGGAATATATTTTTCTTTTGACCTTAATTCTTCTGGAGATACCTTCGGCTCGACTTGTGCTGTTACTAAAAATTCGATTAGGTATTCCTCATCTTTAGAAACTTGTTCTCCGATTTGATTTTCAAAATCCCAAGAAGTACTCCACTTTAATTGATCTCCTGGTTCCAACATAACATCTTTCATTCCCATCGTAAAAAAACGGCCCTTTGACCATTGATATATAAGATTGTTATCTTTATTAAATATAAGAAAGTCATAATGTTGTCCAGAAGTAAAAGTAAGTGTTAAGTCTTCTTTTGAAATGTTGTTCAATGTAAAGTCTAGTAGCAAATTCCCATCCTCTTTTTTTATTTGTAATAGGCTTTGAAAATGTTTAGCTACCTCAGAACCCACTTTCTTATTTACGAATTCTTTCTCAATTGATCCATTTTTTTCTTCGCTCTTATTTAAATTCTCCTTTTGTTCTTCCATTTTTACACCTTCCTCTTTATTATGAACCTTTTGCCTTTCATTTCCACTAGCACTACTACAATCTATTAAGTAGTAATATGGTAAAAATACCAACTAAAATCCAAATTATATTTTTACTTAATGTTCGATTCATTCAACCACCTCATTAGTAGAGGACGTAATAACACGTATCAATGTTTCTAAAATTCTATACATAAAAAATAGGATTTGAAAGATAAATTTATTATCTGTCAAATCCTTCAGAATTAAAAAATAAATAACATAATAATGATCGCTATAATAATACGGTATAAAGCAAACGGAACCAATTTGATTCGATTGATTAGTTTTAAAAAGAATTTAATCGAAACTAATGCAAATATAAAAGCTGCGATAAAACCGACGATAAAAAATGGAAGTGCATCCATTGTAAAATATTGCCAGTTTTTTATTAAGGATAGTCCACTTGCTCCTGCCATAATTGGTACTGCCATAATAAACGTAAAATCTGATGCAGCACGGTGACTCAAACCTAACACAACCCCACCAGATATCGTTGCACCAGACCGAGAAAAACCTGGCCATAACGACATACATTGGAATAGCCCCATAAATAGAGCTTGTTTGTAAGTCATTTGGTCTACGGTTTCAGCAACAACCGGGCGCCTTTTTGAAAATACATCAGCAAAAATCATCCAAAAGGCACCAAGAAAAAATGCAATGACTACATATTCAACCCCAAATAAAATCTCATCAATAATATCTTCAAATAAAACCCCTAAAACCCCTGCAGGAATAATCCCGATTATGACATGAGTTAATTTTAAATGACCTTTTTGCTTTTCACCTATTTTGTACGTTTTTTTTCCAAGTCCTAATAAATCAATAAAACGATCTTTAAATACTACAACAACAGCTAAGATCGATCCAAGTTGAATAACAACTTTGAAAGTATTTGCCACATACTGACTACCTAAGAACTCTTGTGATTTTAACCATAAATCATCCACAATAACCATATGACCCGTGGACGATACAGGCGCAAACTCAGTTAATCCTTCAACCATTCCAAGTATAAGTGCCTTTAAAAAAATTAAAACTTCCATTTAAAAACTCCTTCATTTCGACATCATTTTGTTTATACTTGTTTATTTTTTCCTCTACGAAAGAAGTAAATAATCACGCCAATAATGATCATAGCTAAAATTGCATATACAATATTCGAATAAATATCCATATAATATACAATAGTCTCCCAATTCTCACCTAATTTTGCACCAAGACCGACCAATATGGAGTTCCATATAATTGTACCTACTGTTGTAAAAAAGATGAATATCCAGAAGTTCATTTTCGAGATGCCAGCTGGAATGGAAATCAAACTACGCAATAACGGAATCATTCGACAGAAAAACACAGTCCAATATCCATACTTTTGAAACCATCGATCTGCACGATATAAGTCTTCTTTCTGTAACCGCAAAAGATGCCCCCAGCGGTCAACAATTTTTTCTAACCGTTCAATATGTAAAATTCGCCCTAACCAGTACAAAATAACTGCACCAATTACCGACCCTAAAGTTGCATAAAAAATAACACCTAAAACAGTTAAATTTGTAGAATGGGTGGAAAATCCTCCAAAGGTTAATATAATTTCAGAGGGAATAGGTGGAAATAAATTTTCTATACAGATCAGTAGAAAAACACCTAAATATCCAAACTGATTCATAATATCCATAATCCAATTTTCCATTGTAATGCTTCGTCCTCCTATTAGTCTTAATCTAACTTGATGTAATTTTTTTGTCCAATATCAATGTATTTTTTTAAAAGTTTTATATGAATAAATTTTATCCTTTAACATCTTTAATTCGAATTAAGTCCATTCCATCAGGACTTGCTTGTTTTATATTACCATCTAATAAAATGATTGGAAAGTTTAACATTATAAAGAATATATGTCTAATATTACAACTAAAACATGACGAAAGGCAGGAATAGACTCCTGCCCTTTACAATGTGATATTCTTCTTTCCTACCTACCGATGATTGGCCTTCGCATCTCTTAATCGAATAAATGTTGATTGACTCATTTCTGTTTGGCCATTTACTTGCGAATTCATACGTTTCGGTCTTGTCCAATTATAACGGAACAATTCATGGGTACGATCAACACGATTTTGGAATCGCATGAAATCACCTCGTGGTAGGATTTGATATTCAAAAGAATATCATGTTTAGTGTATGTATTTTTTTTATGAAATATAAGTAGACACCGTAAAATGATTTTAAGTTATATCAAAATATTTTTTCTAGTGGATTAGCCATTACGTATGTTATTTCACAAATACAAGTGCCATTTTAATCCTTAACGAATTTGTCACAAATTAAAATTCCAAACTTATCAATTATGGTTTACAATATGAGTGTAGTGAAAACTATATTATTTATGTTTGAATTTTTTTCATTCATCCTAAGAAAACCTTTTCATAAAAGTCACGTTTACTTTTGTGAAATAAGTAACAACTTTGACAATTTTGTGAAAATATTTTGTCAAAATTGTGAACTTATGCAATAATCCCATCTGCAAAGTTCAAATTTTAAAATTAATAGAAAGGGAGAGTTAAATGAGAAAGCTTAAAGGCCTAATTCTTTCCGTCAGCTTGCTTATGGCACTCTTTGTTTTAAGCGGCTGTGAATTGATTATCTTTGATTCAGCTGGACCACAGGCACAAATTCTAACTGACCTCATCAACTGGTCACTTGTCTGGATCGGGATTATCTTTGTAGTTGTACTTGCACTATTTATTACTTTTGTATGGAAATATCGAGCTCGACCAGATAACAAAGACTATATGCCTCCGCAAGAAGAAGGTAACAAAGTAATCGAGATCATTTGGACATTAATTCCAATTATTATTGTTGTAATTTTACTAGTTCCTACAGTTAAATCACTTTATGCATTAGAAGAAGTACCTGCAGAATATGCAGATGAAGAACCTTTAGTTATCCATGTAACTTCTGCAGACTGGAAATGGATTTTCAGTTATCCAGAGGAAAACATCGAAACAATTAACTATGTAACAATTCCAACAAATCGTCCGGTAATATTCAAACTTACGTCAGCAGGAACAATGCAATCATTCTGGATTCCACAATTAGCTGGACAAAAATATACAATGGCAAATATGGAAACAGAATTACCTATTGTTGCTGAAAGAGAAGGAGAATTCTTCGGTCGAAATACAAGCTTTAATGGTGAAGGATATAGAGAAATGGAATTTAGTGTAGAAGCAGTTTCCCAAGAAGATTTCGAAAAATGGGTTGCTGAAGTACATGAATACGCAGATGAATTAACGGAAGAAGAATATTACGAAAAACTTCAACCATCACATCTTGGAAGAGAAACATACGTCGGTACACACTTACAGTGGATCAACCATGCTGATCATGGTGGTAACGCAAACGAAAAAATCTTAAATCCTGAAGCATATCGCGGACATGGATACCCAGGAAAAATTTTCCATGATCCTGAAAACGCAGGTCAACAACATGACGGAGGTGACCATAGTGGACATTAAATGGGATCAAATATTAATTATTGAAGAACCGATAATGTTCTGGACATTTATCGGATTGATTGTATCAACTATTGGTCTTGTCGCTGGACTTACCTACTTTAAAAAGTGGGGTTGGTTGTGGAATGAATGGTTAACTTCCACAGACGCAAAAAAAGTCGGTATTATGTATATCACTCTCGGTATCGTTATGCTTGTGCGTGGTGGTATCGATGCCTTAATGATGAAATATCAAACATCTGTACCGGAAAATACATTTTTAAGCGCACAACACTTTAACGAAGTGTTCTCTGCACACGGTACAATCATGATTTTCTTCATGGCGATGCCTGTTATATTTGGTATTATGAACCTTATTGTTCCGCTACAAATTGGAGCAAGAGACGTTGCATTCCCTAAACTAAACTTACTTGGTTTTTGGATTACTGCATCTGCAGCAATACTTTATAACATCGCATTCTTAGTCGGTGGTTCACCAGATGCAGGATGGACTTCTTACTTCCCATTAGCAGGTAAAGAGTTCACACCTGGGATCGGTAACAACTATTACTATATAGCGATTCAGATTTCTGGATTCGGTTCGATGATTGTAGCGATTAACTTTATGGTAACAATCTTGAAAATGCGTGCTCCAGGTATGGGATTATTTAAAATGCCAATGTTTACTTGGACTACGCTAATTACATGTTTAATCATGATCATTGCTTTCCCTATTTTTACAATTGCTTTACTAGCAGGTATGTTAGACCGTATTTTCGGCGCGCATTTCTTTACCGTTGCTGACGGTGGTCTAGATATGATGTGGGCTAACCTATTCTGGTTATGGGCTCACCCAGAGGTTTATATCGTTATTTTACCTGCTTTCGGTATTATTTCTGAAGTTGTTGCAACATTCTCGAAGAAACGTCTATACGGATACCATTCAATGGTATGGGCTGTTATCGTGATCTCTGTATTTAGTTTGCTTGTTTGGGTTCACCATTTCTATACCATGGGTGTAGGTCCAACAGTAAACTCAATATTCTCAATTACAACTTTAGCAATTGCGGTACCTACTGGGATTAAACTATTCAACTGGCTCTTTACAATGCGCAAAGGACGTATTGTCTTTGAACAACCAATGTTGTGGGCGCTTGCCTTTATCCCAACATTCTTAGTTGGTGGAGTAACTGGTGTTATGCTTGGAATGGCTTCTGCAGACTTCCAATATCATAATACATTATTCCTAGTTGCTCACTTCCACTACACATTAGTCGGTGGGGTTGTTTACGCAGTATTCGCAGCATTCTATTACTGGTGGCCAAAATTCTTCGGTTTTAAACTGAACCATAAACTTGGAAACTGGCATTTTTGGTTATTTAATATCGGGTTTAACTTAACATTCTTACCGATGTTCTTCCTAGGATTAGACGGTGCAGCAAGACGTATGTACACTTACTCTGCTGAAACAGGATTTGCACCACTATACATGCTAAGCTTTATCGGTACTTTAATCATTGCAGCAGGTGTAACGATCTTTGTTATTAATATCGTTTACAGTACGTTGAAAGAAAAACGTATTACTGAACGCGATGTTTGGGGTACAGGTAGAACATTAGAATGGATGGTTCCAACTCCAGTACCAGCTTATAACTTTGCAGTAATTCCTAAAGTTGAAGCAATTGATGAATTCTGGCACAGAAAACAAACTGGTAAAGAGTTTGTAAATGAAAAAGAAATTAAAGATATTCATATGCCTAGCCATTCTTGGCTGCCAGCATATATAGGTCTTGCATTCTTTATTAGTGGGTTCTTGTTCGTTTGGGAATTCCAAGCTTTAGCAATTGCATCTCTAGCTCTTCCATTCTTAGGAATGGCGATCAACTCCTTCCAATATGACGATGGATTCTATATCCCGGCTAAGGAAGTAATCGAAACTGAACGCAAAGATAGGGGTGAACAACAATGGAAAGCAAAATAACCAACTATTCCGTTCCGACTGAATATCAGTCGGAACTCGGAAAAATGAATATATTAGGTTTCTGGATCTTCATTGCAGCAGAGATTATACTGTTCGCAACACTCTTTGCACTGTATGGCGTATATCATAACCGTACAGCTGAAGGTCCAACAGGTCCTGAAGTTTTTGTTATAAGAGATGTTATGATTCAAACCATTCTCTTATTAACAAGTAGTTTTACTTGTGGCTATGTCATTACTTCTTTACGTAAGGGCAATGTAAAATCAGCTAATATTTGGATCGGTATTACACTGCTATTTGGATTAGGGTTCCTTGTTATGGAAATTAATGAATTTATCCATTATGCACATGCTGGTTTAACAATACAAACTAGTGCATTTGGTTCAAGTTTATTAACACTACTAGGAACACACGGTGCACACGTTACATTTGGTGTTGTGTGGGCTATCTTATTGGCAATCCAATTAGTTCAAAGAGGCATAACTCCTATTACAGCAAGTAAAGTGCATATTTGGAGTATTTATTGGCATTTCTTAGATGTCGTTTGGATTTTCATCTTTACATTCGTCTATTTAGGAGGGTTGATGTAATCTATGAATAATAAAACACATGCATCTGGTGTAGGTAACATTATTGGTTACGTTATAGGGCTAATTCTTACATTTGCCGCTGCTTGGTTAGTCTTGAAATCCTCCTTAGCAACATCTATGAAATGGACGATTATATCTATCTTTGCAATTATACAGGCTGGTTTACAGCTATTCATGTTTATGCACATGTCTGAAGGTGAAGATCGAGATACAAAAGTTGTCCACACTATTTATGCCATCTTTATGGGAATCGTAGTTGTGTTCGGATCGATTTGGGTTATGACAGCTGGACACCCAATTGGATAACGGCTAAATATTAAAAAAGAACGCTAATTCAGCGTTCTTTTTTAATTTGCCTAAATCTTTCTTGTTGAAACTATTTTAAATTCATATTATGTTGTTTATTATAATATAAACTTGATTCGAATAAGTTATTAAAGTTCGGGAGAGATTTTCATGAAAAAATTATTTATAATTTTAATTCAAATTTTTTTCATTTATATTATTTGTAAGTTTGGAGAAACAATTCAGCAAGTACTTCATTTGCCGATACCAGGTAGTATCATCGGTCTATTATTATTATTTCTCCTTTTAATTACAAAAATCATTCCAGAAAAATGGATTATGGAAGGGGCTAACTTATTATTATCTGTCATGACTTTGTTTTTTGTACCAGCTACCGTCGGGATTATGAATTACTTTCATATTTTCCAAGGGAAGGGTTCGTTACTAATTTTACTTATTATTTTTAGCACCGTTCTTGTAATGTTAAGTTCTGGTTTTGTTGCTGAAAAGTGGAATAAAAAATCAGTAGGACGGGAGGATCATTTTACGGCATGAAAATTATACTAACAAGTATCCTTTTTATTATAGTGACATTAGTAATCTTCATTTTCTCAACTAACTTATATAAAAAATACCCACTTCCCATATTGAATCCATCTTTAATTACAACTACTGCAGTGATTATGTTTCTGCTACTTTTTCAAATTCCATATGATACATATATGATAGGTGGAAAATGGATCCATGAATTACTAGGGCCCTCGGTAGTCGCTTTAGCTTATCCTTTATACAAACATATCGGACTCATTATTAAGCATTTTAAAATTATTATTTCTTGCATTTTTACAGGGATGATCGTGAATATGGTGTCGATTTTATCTTTCTTTATATGGTTAGGATTTTCTAATGAAGTTACCCTTTCTGCTATCCCAAAATCAATAACGAGTGCTATTGCTATAGAGGTAGCCAATCAAATTGGTGGCATTCCCTCTTTAGCCGTTGTCTTCGTAATGATGGCAGGTTTTTCAGGCATTATCCTCGGACCATATCTATTTAAATGGTTTAACATTCAAAGTGAATTAGGAAGAGGAATGGCATTAGGGAATGCATCACACGCCATTGGAACATCTAAAGCACTTGAATACGGCGCAACAACTGGATCAATTAGTTCAACAGGGATGATCTTATCAGCTGTTCTTAGCGCATTTTTAATTCCAATATTTATCACTATTATATTCTGACTCAACATAAAAAGAGGTTTTCTGCATAATAAGCAGAAAACCTCTAGTTTCGTTATGCATTAACTAGTTCTTCACCAATTGCTGCTAATCGTTCTTTTACTTGTTCTTTTGTTAAACCATGTTCTTTGACATATAAGTTTCTAGGGTGAACACGGCATTCATGGGTACATCCTCGTAAATATTTATGTTCGTTTTCTTCAGAACATAGAATTTGTTTATTACATTCTGGGTTTGCACAGTTCACATAACGTTCACAAGGCTCACCATCGAAATAATCTCTTCCTACAACAACATGTTCTACTTGGTTCACAGGAACAGCGATCCGTTCATCAAAGACGTATAATTTACCATCCCACATTTGCCCTTTCACTTCAGGGTCTTTACCATAAGTAACAACCCCACCATGAAGTTGGTAAACATCTTCAAATCCTTCACGTTTTAACCAACCGGAGAATTTTTCACAACGAATACCACCGGTACAGTAAGTTAAAATCGTTTTACCTTCAAATTTATGTTTATTTTTACGGAACCATTCAGGTGTTTCACGGAACGTTTTCACATCCGGTCGAATTGCACCACGAATGTGTCCTAAATCGTATTCATAATCATTACGAACATCAATCACAACCGTATTGTGTTCTTGCATCTTTTTGAAAAATTCCTTAGGTTCAAGATAATGACCTGTTAATTCGTTCGGATTAATATCTTCCTCTAAACTCAAGTTCACAATTTCTTTTCGGAAACGTACACGCATTTTTTTGAACGCATGACCTTCTGCCTCATCAATTTTAAATACCATATCACTAAAACGAGGATCTTGTTTCATCGTTTCCATATATTTATTTGTTTGCTCAACCGTACCAGAAACAGTACCGTTAATTCCTTCATATCCAATATGAATACGACCCTTTAAACCTAAATCTTTACAGAACTTTAAATGTTCTTGTGTAAATGTTTCCGGGTCCTCAATATCTACATATTTATAATATAGTAATACTCGATAATCCATTATTAAATTCGCTCCCTTATACTCCAAATATAATGTCACTGTTTTTTATTTTAACATAGTTTGTATAGTCTTTAACATAATTTTGTTTTAGTAAAGTTCTCCAGTAAAAAGGGAAAATCGGTAAAATTCTATTTATATTTCTATCCGTTTTAAAAAAATTTAAAACGTTAGAGAATAAAAAAGCTATTAAAGTTATTACAAACTTTAATAGCTTGTTCAACTTCAATATTATGTTTTAATTAAACGTAGTTTCGGCCGTCTTTTTTTTGTTTGTTCTGCTTTATTAACAAAGTAGAATAGAACCAGGTTTGCAATTCCTAAAAACAATAAAAAGGCTGTACTTAAAACTTGACCAGACATTAACCCGAAAAAAATAGCAACTAAACAATATAGACCAGCCCCGAGACAATAATACGCTAGAAATTTTCCCATTAGAACGCCTCCCTTACCTTAAATTTATTTCAATTGTTCAAAAAATATTCATAAGACGTTCACAGAATGTTCATATTTACATTATACCTGACTACCTTAATAAAAGGAAGGTTTTTATTAAAATATTTTAAATTATTTTTATTTTATATAAATTGATAGGAATCCCCTTTTGTTCCCTATATATTCTCTTTTTAGCATGCTATACGGAAAATAAATGGGGAGGTGAAGTGGAGAAAAAGAGAGGGAAATGTGAAACAGTAATTTTATTCCTTACTTTGTAGTCCCTACTATTACTTATGCACCAACAGCATATATTGTAAAACCTAGAGACAATATGTGTAAAATCGCAACATGGACCAAGTAAGATTAAAGGAAATAATACGAGTTAACCCACATATCCAAAATCCTTCTTTTATTTAGCCAAATAATAAATTAACGGTACCAGACATTTCAGAAAAGAACTTTGAAGCACAAGTTGTTAAAATAAAATTATGGTGCAAAGCATAAGTGAAAGCCTCTCGAACATAATTGGGAACTCTCCAGAGTCGCCAAACATAATCGTTCTTCATGAGAGATCGAAACTATTTTTTACATAGTCTGGAAGCATATTTACTATGTTTCAAAATTATAGAATACACTAAGTAGCTGTTGGGGAGAATATTGCAATGGATCAAAGTACTCCGCAATTCAGGCGTCCAATCTTGGATGAATAGGCATAGTGCGAATATTTTAAGTAGGAATTTCAATGGGATTGGATTATGCAAGAGGTGAACCTAGTAGACATTACTGGAAACCATTATTTATACGTAAATAATCAAAAATGAAAGAGTGAGGATATTCAATCCCCACTCTTCTATACTACCTTATTAACTTTTTAGAGATGCTACTTGTTGTCGTACTTTTTCAATATTTGCCATTTTATTATCCCAACATGCTTGACTTAAATCAACTGGATACTGTTCGGGATTTAATATTCGCTTATACTCATCCCACAATAGATTAAGGTTTTCATCAACATATTTTTTGATTTCCTGAATCTCTGGGAGTTCATAAACTAATTCCCCATTAATGAAAATATTCTGATGTAATTCTTTAGCTTCAAAGTTTGTTACATATTTACTAATAAAAGTATGAACGGGATGGAACATTTTTAACGGTTCTTCTTCTTGTGGATTTTCCCAATCTAGGGCAATATAATCTCCTTCCGATTTCCAACTATGTTTATTAATAATACGATATATCCGTTATTTCCGCTTATTTTAATGGTATCGACTAACTGCCCATTTTCTTCAATTGCCACCAATTTATAAACGGCGCCTAAAGCAGGCTGATCATAAGCAGTTATTAATTTTGTACCTACACCCCAGCTATCAATTTGTGCGCCTTGCGATTTTAAATTTAGTATTGTTAGTTCATCTAGATCATTCGACGCAAAGATTTTGGCATCTGGAAATCCAGCATCATCCAACATTTTCCGTGCAGCTTTTGATAAATACGTCAGATCACCACTATCAATACGTATACCGATAAAGTTAATTTGATCTCCTAATTCCTTGGCTACACGAATAGCATTTGGAACACCGGATTTTAACGTATCATAAGTATCGACTAAAAATATGCAATCTTTATGGACAGTAGCATATTTACGAAATGCTTCATATTCATCATGGTACACTTGAATCATAGCATGTGCCATCGTACCAGATACAGGAATGCCAAAGAGTTTTCCAGCACGAACGTTTGATGTTGAACCACAACCTCCGATGACAGCTGCTCTTGCCCCCCAAATTGCCGCATCCATTTCTTGAGCACGTCTTGCTCCAAATTCAGCTATCGGTTCATTACCAACCACTTGCTTAATTCGAGAAGCTTTTGTAGCTATTAATGTTTGATAATTCACAATGTTCAATAAAGCGGTTTCAATTAATTGTGCTTCAGCCAGTGTTGCTTCAACTCGTATTAATGGTTCATGATTAAAAACAATTTCACCTTCAACAACAGAACGGATATTACCAGTAAAACGGAGGGTTTTTAAGTATTCAATAAAATCATCCTGATAGCCAAGTTCTCGTAAGTACGCGAGATCATCATCTGTAAACTTAAAATTTTGTATATAATCTATGATTTTTTCTAGTCCCGCAAAAATAGCGTAGCCGTTACCGAAAGGCATATCACGGAAATATACGTCAAACACTGCCCGTTTATTATGTATTCCATCCTGCCAATAAGACTGTACCATATTTATTTCATATAGATCGGTATGTAAAGCCAAAGAATCATCGGCGTATTTTCTTTTCACCTTTTTTAACCCCCGTCTAAATAAAAATTTACACCAAAATTAAAAAGTTAACAATTTGTTCATGTATATTATAACATTGTTCAATATTTTCTCTACTAAAGTTACATAAAAACTCGCAATTAGACGGCTTTTATGATTTAGTTTGATTGAAGTCTAAATTTTGTTTTAGAATATATCCATTGTAATGTTTATTATGTTGATTTATTTCACCTAGTTAGTTTTTACCAATATTTCTATAAATTTGTAATACATGTTTATTAGGATGACTGGAAGCAAATATCGCTTAGGTTATGGTTTTAAATCAAACGTTTGATTAATTGATCAAATATAATAATTAATAATTTAGGGTTAAATCGTTCCTTTTTCATGAAACTATAGCTTTTAGAATTGTTAACTTTTTAACATTGTTTAACGAGCTTATATCGTCTAAGATAAGAAATTAAAAATGATTAAAAACAGGAGTACTATTTTATTACTAGCTAGATTCAACATATATGATACTTAACTTGTCTTTAATAAAAGAAAACCGCAATCCCTGATTTATTTTTTCACACCTTCTTTCTTGTTTTTTCACTTCGTTAAGTCTTTAAATCCCTCTATTGGTCATTATCTCTGCGTTTCTACTTCATACTGTTCATGAAAACGCCTCTATCATATACTTGTTCTTAGTACATCCAATTGGTCCAATATCCAATAGAGGGATAAAATCTTATTCCATTATTTGGCCAAAGGTTTTTAATTTTAATGTCATGAATCATTGCCATTATTTCAGTAACTGCAAGCAAATTTTCCATTTTGCTCCCGACTTTATTCCATATGTATTCGCAAAGGAGCCTTGGTTTATAGCCACACCAATTTTATCCAATGAATTGACAAATAATAACGGATCACCTAATCGTGTTTCTGCAAAGGTTCGTACAAAATTCATTTTACTTTTATAAACTTTTTGCGCATCGTTTTCTATCGTAACTTCAAATGGATCTCCAAATTCCACATTCAAACCTTTAAGCAATTGATAATCAATATTTGTCCATAGATTACCAAAACGAATGTCTAAAATGTCAATATTACCAATAATTGACCCATTCACTTGTAGGACTTCAGGTATCGATAATTGAACTAGTTGGTCAATTTGGATTTCAGCACCTACATCTTCAGGTTTTATAATACCTGCAGCGATTCTTGCTCCTGTATAAGCAAAAATATCTCTTCCATGAAAAGTATAAGATACCCCAGAATGAGGAAGTCGATTCTTTTCCTCATCGATAATCCAAGCTTTCTTAATGCCAATTTCATTTAATATATGAGTAATGGTTCCATTATCAGGTGTTATGACAAGATGATTTAAATTTGTCTTTATGACAATGCTTTTTCGATCCGTGCCTACTCCAGGATCAACAACCGAAACAAAGATTGTTTCTTCTGGCCAATATCGTATTGTTTGGTATAACCGATAAGATGCATCCCAGATGCTGAACTGCGGTATATCATGGGTTAAATCATATATGTGAAGAGCAGGATTAACCGATAATGCTACCCCATACATTGCACTTACCGCACCATCATTTCTGCCAAAATCTGTCTGAAAAACTAATGGTCGATTCATTTTGGTACCTCCTCTGACCTTACAATATGCATTTTTATGATAGAAACATTCATAAACTTTCTAAACAAAAAACCACGTCTTTATCATTTTGATAAGGACGTGGTTTGTTTGCACGTGGTACCACCTTATTTTTACTATACGCTCACACATATAGCCTCTATCAGTATAAATAAAACAATTGCTGTAAGTTGGAGTAAATATGCTCGATTCACCAAGCAACTGTCCTTCTTTATACTGTGATGTTTATAACGAACATCAACTCGTCGAAGCCTACTTGTGGATTATCTGTACGTTCAGCACGAAACTCAAGGGACATTTTCCGATCCGTATTTTTACTCCTTCCCACCAGACGGAGCTCTCTTTTAAAAATAATCGAATCATACTTTCCCCTATCATTGTTTTTAAATTTTAATGTTTGCTGTTTTTAGTTGAATCCATTATAGGAAATCATTTGTTAAAATTCAAGGAATAATATCATTAGGTTTATAACGGGAACTTAAATTAAATAAAAGACGCTAATTACTAATATTTCTCGAAAAAGTTAATTATAGAAATTTTACCCGATTGGTTTCGTTTAATTCATTAATCGTCTTCACACCGATTCCAAACATCGCCATTTTTAACTCCAACTCACGTATTTCCATAACTTCCATAACAGACTCAGGAGTTTCTGTCGCTTCTTTTAAAATAGAACGACCAAAACCAACAAAGTTTGCACCTAGAGCTAGGGCTTTAGCAGCCTGTACACCATTATGTATACCACCACTAGCAATAACCAGTTGATTTGGTAATTTTTCCCTAACCGAGACAATACAATCTACTGTTGGATTTCCCCAATCCACAAAACTTTCTGCTGCCATTTTCTTTATCTTATCTTTTGAACGGAACTTTTCAACTTGGCTCCAAGATGTTCCTCCTGCACCTGCTACATCGATAAAGGATATACCCACATCGGTTAGTCTTTTCGCTGTTTCACCATCAATCCCCCAGCCAACTTCCTTTACTCCGACTGGAACTTTTAATTCACGGCATACTTGTTCAATTTTACTTAATAGAGAGTTAAAATTCGTATTTCCTTCTGTCTGAATAATTTCCTGGATACTGTTTAAATGAAGAACAAGCATATTAGCTTCTGTTATTTCTAGGATTCGTTTACATTCATCAACACCAAAACCATAATTAAATTGAACGGCACCAAGATTGGCTATGATCGGTGTAGTTGGTGCGTATTTTCGAACTTGAAAGGATGCATGATGTTCATCACTTTCGATTAAGGCACGGGTTGAACCAAGAGCCAACAACCATCCCTTTTCTTCTGCCGCTATAGCAAGGTTTCGATTAATGCTCTCAGCCATCTCTGCCCCACCTGTCATTGAACTAATCAGGAATGGGGTTTTCTGTTCAAAGCCAAAGAAATTTGTATTTGTCTTTATATCTTTAAAATCAATTTCTGGTAGGGCATTATGAATAAGTCGCACCCGTTCAAATCCAGTTGTTATTTGATCTCCTGTTACTTTTTCATTTAAAACAATTTTAATATGTTCCGATTTTCTTTTATGAATTGAATCCGACATGTTGGACACCTTCTTTTGAAACAATAGTCTCTCTACTCATAAGAAGCTTAATGATGGTTCTTCGTTATCGTTTTAACCGATGCACCTGTTAAAGAAACATTTAGTTTTAAAGGTTCTATGTTAGCTTGTTGCCAATCCTTTTCTAATTTTGCAACATGTTCCTTATTTATGACAAAAGCAATACCACAATCTCCACCACCAGCACCGGATGACTTTCCACTACCATAACGGTTGGCAATCGAAATTAATTTACAGCATATTTACTTCGACTAAGAAACTCTTGATAAACTTCAAAATGATTTGTTCGTAATGCCTGAATACTTCGAACCATTGGTACTGTTGAAACGGATTTCCCTGTCCATCCTACAACAAGATATAAATCCTGAGGGGGGTGTATTCGTTTAATTTCTAACAAAGGCCATTTTTGATCAACTAACTTTATTAAATTTGTCCCCGCGTTTATTTCATGATCTAACCATGAATGATCAAACATCGTATATTTAAGCCAACCACCAAAAGTGGAGGCCGCGATGTCCGCACAAGAACCATTACCTTGTGTATAATAATGGGCAATTGCTGACAACTTATAAATTAGTTCTTCAGTTGGTTGAATTTTTTTATCTTGAAAAAAGTGAAGCATTGCCGTTACAACTGTTACAACTATGGCAGCACTTGAACCTAAACCATATTTTTTACCCTCACCATCGTCTAATTCACTTTCTACTGTTAGAGAAAAAGGACGTAACGCTATTCCTTTTTCTTTGAAAAAACGAATGACGGTATACAAGGCATTTTTTACAAAAGATAATTTGCTATCTTCTATATTAAAAAGAATTTTTTTCCCCTTAACTTGCCATTTTATATTATTTAAGCCTATTTGGGGTAAGTGTAATTCATTATAATCGCTAGAGGAAATTTCCCCTATCATATAACGATCGACAGCAATGACAACAGCAGAGTGCCCTTGTTCTAGAATGGCATACTCGCCAGCTATAAATAATTTTCCTGGTACTTTAATTTTAAGGACCTGGTCCTTCATATTGTCATCATTCCTTTAATATACCGAAAGTAGGCAAAAAGACTTTTACTGAACACTATAAGTAACTTATACCCGGTCCTGGATGACAGACAAAAATTTCTTTGACCGAGTCAATCTCATTTAATGTCTGAAACACTTTTCGTTCATCATCAGGTTGACAAATAACCTTTACATTTGGTCCCGCATCTATCGTCACATAGGCAAGCAAACCTTGGGAACGTAGATGTTGAACACAATCAATAATTTCCAATGTGGCCGGTTGCCAATAGAAAAATGGCGGGTCGGCCCCTAAGGTCGTTGCATGCATTTTAAATGCATTTTTTTCCAACGTCTCACCTAGCATTTCAAAGTCTCTTTTTTCAATCGCTTTCTTGGCGATTCGTAATTCTTGTTCTGTTGCCTTTAACCAGCCATCGTAAAACGGAGAAGTTTGGACGGTCCGCTTCATTCCTTCACGGCTTAATATTTTCTTTTGTTTGGATTCAATCATAACCGATAAAATCGATAAATTCCACGCTTTCTGATCTAAGATCGGTACTGCATAGGAATCACTACCATCTTCTTTTACTCCTTTTTTCCATTCAACAAACCCACCGTATATTGAACGACAAGCTGATCCAGAGCCTCGTCTAGCAAGCTTTGATAACTCTTTACCGTCTAACTCTAATCCCAACGCTTTCGATGATGCTGCAGCTAACGCCGCATATCCGGAAGCTGAAGATGCAAAGCCGGCCGCAGTCGGAACATGATTCTGAGAAGAAACAATTGCAAATCTTGTATCACCGGTAAGCTTACGTACATGGTTTAGAAATCTAGAAACTTTTGCTGTTTCATCTGTACCCTTTTCCTCACCATTTAAATAGAAGATATCTGTTGTCAATCTTTCATCAAATTCAACCGTAGTTTCCGTATAAAAAAGATCCAATGTAATTGATAAACTACTATTTGTTGGTAAAATAAGTTCTTCATTTCTTTTTCCCCAATATTTAATTAAGGCTATATTTGTATGTGCCTTTGCCGTTGCTTTCAATATAACACACTCCGTTTTTAAGAAGTAATAGACTGAATTTGTTGTGTTTCTTCTACTTTAAAGGACCAGGTGCGCTTTGCACCATTTTGATTTAACTGTTCACTAATTTCTCTTGCTTGAACACAATTTTCTGCCAATGCGATAATACATCCCCCTCGGCCGCCGCCGGTTAGTTTTGCACCTAAAGCCCCCGCATTTCTTGCGATATTGACAAGATGGTTAATACCATGGTCACTTACTCCCAATTTCTCCAGTTCCGTCTGAGCTAAATTTAAAAGTAAACCTAATTGAACAAGATTCCCTTGTATGAGGGCATTTCGAGCATCGAGCGTATATTGGCCAATTCGATCAATCGATTGTTTCGTTTGTATTGGACTTTTATCTAATTTATGTTTGATACTTCCCACTGCTGAACGAGTATCGCCAGCACGACCAGTATCAGCCACAACTAAATAAAAGGAGGAGCGAATCGCAACAGAAGCAATTCCTTTTCCTCTTTCGAACCAAATCGGTTCGTCACAACAAACCGACTCCATATCGATTCCACTCGGATTTCCATGGGCATAAATTTCAGCAATATTGACCAATTCCCTTAATTTTTCATCTGACAACTCACAATTGAAATATTGAAATAAACTTCTTACAATAGCTACGGCTATTGCTGCACTCGAACCCAATCCACGTCCAATCGGAATCATAGATTCAATTTTTAATAATAGGCCGTTATGATGTTTACCTATTTCTTGTATCGTCTTGTGAATACATATTGCAAGCCCTTTTAACCGTTTTGGAATTTGATCAATCGGACCGGAATAAAGCTTGCTATCCAGATGAATGCCAGAATCAGCCTCTTCAATAGCACATGTAACTGTAAGCGTTGGAAAAGGAAGGGCAATCGCTGGGTGTCCATAAACAACAGCATGTTCTCCAATTAATATTAATTTGCTATGAGCTTTACCGATTGCTCGATTTCGTGAAGAGAACAAAGGGATTCCTCACTTTCTATAACCTAAAAAAATATTTTAACCTGCTATAACAGATACTAACCAAGGTGCACAATATAAAATCATAAATTGAACACCAAAATTAACTCCCCATCGATGTAATGTACCCGATACTAATCCAACGAGTAGTACACCGGCAATATTCAACCAACCAGCATCAATAAATGCTAGTAAAATGACGAGACCCAAAAATAGTCCTAAAATAGCTTCATGGGGAATCCATTTAAAAACAAATGTACAAATTTCATTCGCATATTTCACAATTAAAACATAAGTAATCATTAATGAAATTCCAATACCAATTACAACAGCCAATACAAAATCCGATAAGGATAAGATATGGTGGATATTATGTTCTTTTGTAAAAACAGGTGGCGCATTAAATAAAGCTTGTCCGGGACCTAACGCTACCGATGATAATGGTATGCCTAATGCGACTAATGGAATTAAAGTACCGGCAATATAGGTCGAGTTGGCCAATGATTCCATATTGGCAATAGCCAGTGATGAGCGTTTCACCGGGTCCTTTTCACTTTTTGACATTAACTCACCTACTAACGTTGTAATACCTACAGCACTAAATAAGAACGTGATACAGCCAATAACAGATGAAATAGAACTCATCACGACTTCTTTAACAGTTAAAATTTTAAACGGGTTCGGTAAGCCTTTTTGTTGGTTTGTCCTTGATAATTTTATATTCTTTTTATTCGTACGCACCATTTCTTTGCGTTTATCTTTATTTAATAATTCTATTAATGTAACAATTACAGGACCAATCGTAATTCCTAAAAAGAATGATGTAAATACAGTCTTATTTTCAGGAACAACATCTAAAGCCCAATATAATTGACGTAAACCTTGAATTAATAAAGCAAAGGGTACAATAATTAGCAAGGCTAACCAACGATTTTTTGATAATATGGCTAAAATAATGGCACCTGTAAATAAAATTTGGTTGGCATAATTACTGAACCAGTCGGCAAAAGGAGTTAAAGCACCAGCTAAAAGTAAGCTGATTGGAACAGATACAAACGTACCTATTACTGATCCCGAAATCATTTTTCGAATACTCGTTTCAGACTGACCATATTTTTTTAATACCATGGCATGTTCCACCATTGGTGTCGCCATGACACCCCCAGGGATCCCAGCAACTGCAACTGGCACAGAATCCGACAACTTATGAGCGATAATGGCTGATAAGTAAAAGGTAAGAACAACAATCGGAGACACACCGGCTAATACGACAGCCATAGTTACCGGTGCAATGACCGCTGTTTCATCAGTACCTGGTACTATACCAATGATTGTGTAAAGGATAGTTCCTATTATTGCAGCAATGATCATTTGTATAAGTAAACTTGGATCCATTATTTTCCTTCCTCATCTTTAATAAAATTTCTTTTTGGTTTAAATAGAAAACTACAAATACCAAAACCTAATAACGCTCCAAACAACCCAAAAAATAACGGGATTGAACCATTGTTTGGTGCTATAAAATATAATCCTAATGTTGTTACTAAACATAT
>SMEZ01000158.1_pt1 | contig 51688 bp, 43 predicted proteins | sample 2456351 | NCBI WGS metagenome assembly SMEZ01 (sample SAMN10132605, study PRJNA489261) | soil metagenome | isolation source: day120 antibiotic-loamy sand soil ammended with composted manure from dairy... | place: USA | collected 2015-04-01 | reverse complement strand
CGCACGAGCAGCGCGACCACCGCGATCAGCAGCGGCCACAACAGGTAGAACTGGCCCTGGATGGACAACGACCAGAAGTGCTGGACCACACTCGCCGTGTCGTGATCGGCGAAGTAGTCGGTGGAGGTCGCGACCAGGACCCAGTTCTCGTAGAACAGCGCAGAGGCGACGACTTCCCGGATGGTGCCGAACCAGCGCTGTTCGGGCAGGAACACGACCGCCAGCGCCATCGTCGCCAACAGCACGACCGTGGACGCCGGTAACAGCCGCTTGATCATGCGGCCCCACATCGGCCGGAACTCGATCCCGCCGCGCAGACTCGCCCGGAACAGCTGCCCCGTGATCAGAAACCCGGTGATGAGGAAGAACACGTCCACGCCACCGGAGACCCGCCCCAGCCACACGTGGTACACGACGACCAGTACCACGGCCAACGCCCGCAGTCCCTGCAACTCCGGGCGGTAGCGACGTCCCGAACTCTGCGAGGAGGGATTCTGCTCGGTGGGGCGAGTTTGCGTGATCGTCATGCAGGCGTTCCTTCACGAGTGTCAGCTGGGCGGCTTGGACGTCCGCGCCGGACGAACCGGCGTGCTCGGCGTGGGATCGGTTCCGACGGACTCCCCCGTCAGCTCGGCAACACCGACGGTACGGGGCAGAGGTCACCGTGGCGTGACTCGACCCGCGCTCTGATCCCGGTTCGGTCGGGCATCCAGTGCGGCAAAGCGGTTATGCCCGCATCCGAGCCCGGATCATGCTGTCGGACACGACAGGACCGAGGCCCACCGCTGTGTGAGGGACGTACTCCCGCCGTGCCACGGTGGGAGCGGATCAACCGCACCTTCCTGAAGCTCATCGGCCGTGAGCGTAGACGAAGCGATACTCACCACGATCACGACCCGTTTCCTCTCCTGCGAAGAACGTGGTGAAACGCGGCGGCCGACTCCCGGGGCCCTGCGCTCCGGTGGGAACAGCACGGGATCGTCATCACACCCTGCGTGACAGCGGCATGCCACGGGTCGGCCACGTGGGCGTGGATCACCTTCCCTTGACTCGTCCCCTTGACTCGACTGTGGAGTCCGCCACACCCCACGCATGGGGAACACCTCGGCCCTCCATGGACGTTTCACGCATCGACAGCCGGTGCCGGTCACGCCCGGCGACATCGATCCCGCCACCGGAGGCGAAGGTCGACCTGGATGTTCGGCCCGCGGTACGAGATCCCGCGGTACGAGATCTTGCCCGCCGGCCCTCGGCCACGGCGCCGATGAGGGTGCGTTGCGGTCGAACGACAGCGGACACCGAATCACCGAGATCCCCGTCACGTCCCGTACGACGGGGGCGACGCCGAAGATCGGCGGAGTCAGCCAAGCCCCATGCGATCCACGACGTACTCGGCGATGGCCAGACTCGACGTGGCGGCGGGCGACGGCGCGTTGCGCACCGTCGTGACGCCGTCCTCCTGGTGGATTCGGAAGTCGTCCACGAGCGATCCGTCCCGATCCACCGCCTGAGCCCGAACGCCCGCACCGGCCCGCCGCACATCCGCGACACCGATGTCCGGCACATAGCGACTCGCCGAACGCATGTAGGCCCTGACCGAGAGGCTCCCCCACAGCTCCGACAGCCCGGTCCGCCAATGCCGCAGGCCCATCCGCCAGAACCCCGGCCAGGTCACCAGACTCCACAGGTCGGCCGGGGTCACATCGCGGAGCCGATACCCCTCGCGGCGGAAGGCGAGAACGGCGTTGGGACCGATCTCGAGCTCTCCGGAGACGCTACGGGTGAAGTGCACCCCCAGGAACGGATAACGCGGGTCCGGCACCGGATAGATCATGCCGCGCACCAGGTCACGTTTGGTCTCCACCACGCTCAGGTACTCGCCGCGGAAGGGCACGATCCGGGGACCGTCCACCCCGTCGGCCAGCCGGGAGACCCGATCGGCCTGCAGACCGGCGCACACGACGAGTCGATCGACCGTGTACCCGCCACGCGTCGTCGCGACAGTGATCCGACCGGCCCGGCGGCGTACCCCCACGACCGCCGTGGACAGCAGCACTTCCCCACCGGCCTTCTCGATGTCCTCACCGTACGCCCCGGCCACCGCGGCGTAGTCGGTGATCGCGGTCGCCGGTGAGTGCAAAGCGACCAACCCGGCCGCATGCGGCTCGACCTCGGTGATCCCGGAACCCGCCACCCGGCGCAGCCCGGGCACACCGTTTCGTCGGGCCTTCGCTTCGAGGGCATCGAGTCGACCGAGCTCGGACTCCTCGACCGCGACCACGAGCTTGCCGCACTCGTCGTACGGCAGTCCCCGCTCTCGACAGTATTCCCGCAGCATCGAACGGCCCCGGGTACACAACTCGGCCTTGAGACTGCCGGGACGGTAGTAGACACCGGCGTGCACCACGCCCGAGTTGTGCGAGGTCTGATGTGCTCCGAGCCGGTCCTCCTTCTCGAACACGACGACGTTCGTCCCGGGGTACCGACGTGTGAGCTCACGGCCGACCGCGAGTCCCACGATGCCGCCCCCGACGATGCCGATGATCCGGGCGCTCACGCGGATCGTGTCCTCCCTCGGTGTCGGTGTGCGCGCTCATCACGTGACGGGATGAGGCGGGGCCGAAAGTCGGTGGTGGTCGCCAACGTCCCCTCTCGGGCCGATGCTCGGCGCGGCCAACGTCCTCAGCCACCGGCCCACCCGTCACCATTGTCGCCCCGCTTCCCCCACCGTGGTGGCCGACGTCCATGACTTCCACGGCCGACGACCGCACGACACCGCCTGTGCAGGACCAGGCCCCGAAGACGGTGCCTTTGAAAAACCGGTCCCCGCGGGGACCGGTTTTTCAGGACCACGCCGGTATGCGATCCAGGATGTCGCAGCGCAGATCGAGCGCCGCCACGAGTTCGTCCGGATTGCGATGGTCCTGCACAGGGTCGAGCACGTCCAGATACTCGCCGCGCAGGTAGACGCCCCGGAACGAACGGGGATCCGTGAGCAGGAACTCCTGCAGCTGGGGGCTCAGCACGGCGTGGGCGAACCGCTCATCCTCGCTGAGGACCTCGAAACGCCGATCGAACTCGACGTTCCCGGTCTGCACACCACCCAGACCGATACTGCGGTTGAGCGCGTTCTGCATCCCCGCCACCCGGTGAATACTCAGCATCGGATGCGGCGCGGGGGCGGCCACCCAGATCGCCCGCTCAGGTTGGTGTTGTCCCTGGTAGACGGTGTCGAAGGTGGCTGCGACGAAAGGGCGGCCGCGATGCGTCCCGGTGATCACGTCCCGGGCGCCTTTCGCCCGTGGCGGCTGGGTCAGCGGTTCCCACCAGCTGCGTCGGTCGTACTGCCGGTCGTACAGCGCCACCATGGAGTCGTCGCGCTCGACGAACGTCCAACCACGACGGGCGGCCTCCTCGCGGAGGGCGTCCACCGACACCTCCGCCCTGCCGACGAACGACCGTTTGATCCAGATCACGAACGCCGCGACCGCCCCCAACAGGAGGACGGTACCGCCGATCACGATCGCGAGAACGATCCCGGTACTCATACTCCCCTCTTCGCCCTAGCGTCGGTCCCAGGGCACGTCACGATCGACGGAGGACCTGGAAGTCCTCGAAACTGTCGTCGTCGTTGTACGCCTGACGGGCAGGCTGCGTACGGGGTCGACCGGCCGGAGTGCCGCCGGTCGGGACCGCCGCCGGTGGCGGAGGACCGGGGTCCTCCGGCTGCTTGTCCCCGAACAACCGGGCGTCCTCGGCCAACACCTGGTCCAGCAGATGGGTGTCGTCGAGGTTCCGACGCATGATCTCCGCCTGTTCCCGGGTCGCGTTGACACGGGCTTGCGCGATGGTGTGCACCACGCTGGCGGACAGCGCCGCCGGGTCCGCCTTGCGCACCTGCTCGGAGAAGGTGACCTCCTTGACCGAGCCGTCCGGACCGGCGACCACGGTCACCACCCCGTCCGGCGAGGTGGCGGTGCCCGTGACGGCGGCCAGCTTCTCGGTCATCTGTCGGTACTGCTCCGCACGTGCGCGGTTCTCCGCGGCGGCCGCGTCGATCGCCTCCACGCGCCGCAAGAGCCGCTTGGCCGTCTCACTCATGCCAGTTCTCCCAAAACTGTCCTTGTCTCATTCCGGCCGAATGGACGCGATGAACGTCTGGAAATCGTCGATCACCTGCGGGAACTGCTCCAATTTGGAGGTCAGCACGATCTGCAGCACCGCTCTCCTGGCCGGGTTGGCGGTATCGGAGAACCCCATGAACACCTGGTATTGCACCAGGTACTGCGGCTGACCGGCCAAATCCACGTGCAGGCGGACCGCCTGGGTGTAGACCGGGTTCTCCGCGGTACCGCCTTCGGTGGTGCGGCCGATCTTCACCTCGTGCGCACCCTTCCGCAGCCGGTCGACGGACTCCGCCGCGATCTGCTGCAACGAAACGGTGGCGTCCCGCAGCTCACCGGTGATCGTGATGTTGGGAGTGAAACCACCACCGCGGTGACCGGGGTGCAACGCGACGAACGCGGCTTCCGGAGTGTTGATCTCGTCCGGGTTGACCGATATCCACCCCTCCGGGAGGGAGAACTGAATCGGCACCGGAATCGTCGTGGCCATTTCTTCGCCTCTCTTGTCAGTCTCGGGCGGGTCGTGCCGTTAGAAGCCGAGCCAGTCACCCACGGTGTCGGCAGCGTTACCGATGGCATTGCCCGCTGCCTTGCCGGCCTCTCCGACCGCGTTGGCGGCATCGCTGACAGCGTCCACGACACCGCCCGGATCGACGCTCACGTCGAAGCCGACCTTGCCACCGACGCCGAGTCCGACACCCAACGAGGCACCCAGATGGAACTTCCCATCGTCACCCATGCCGAACTGGGCGCTGGCCTCGACCCCGGCGCCGGCCCAGGCCTCACCGCTCACACCGGCACCGATACCGGCCACCTCGGCACCGACCTCGCCGGTGACTCGCGCCCCGGCGAAGGCCTCGGCTCCGACGTTCACACCGGTCAAACCGATGCTGCCTTCCGCCGACGCCGTCGCTCCGGCCATGGCGTCGCCACTGGCCGACACGCTGGCGTGGTCTCCGAAGTTCATCTCACCGGACGCCTCGACACGAGCACCGGCGAAGGCCTCCGCACTGCCCTGGGCTCCGAAGGCGTCCACACTACCCTGGGCCTGGGCGGAAGCGCCGACCATCCCTTCGGCCTTACCACTCGCGGTGACCCCGTTCCCCAGGTCCAGCTCGCCGTCGAGGTTGAACTTGCCCAGGTACGCCTCGGCGTTGGCGCCGGCGGCGATCCCGTCAGCGGTGACTTCTTGATAGGTACCGGCCCCCGCTCCAAGCAGCGAGGCGTCCGCGGACCCCTTGCCGGAGATCGACCCGTGTTCGAACTCGCCGGAGAGGCTGCCATCCATCCAGGACACGGAGCTGTTCGACTCCGTGCGACCTTCCTCCAGGCCGAACAACTCGGCGAACGGGATCTCGATCCCGAAGCTGCCGAGCACGTCGCGGAGTTTGTCGTGCAGCAGGTTGTCGGCCTGGCTGCCCCATTCGTTCCGGTAGCTGCTGCCGTGCCGGTTGTGTTGCCAGCCACCGGGGTCCTCTTCGACCCACTGGCCCGTCTCCGGGTCCCACCGGCGTTGTTTCGTCCGCTGCTCGGCGCCCCATTCGGTCTCCCCGAACGTGCGCTTGAACCCCTCGCCGTCCGGGGAGAATCCCAACGCCATGGCGATCGCACCACCGGCCTGCGCGACCCGTTCCCGTGCGGCGTCCAGGATGGCCTGTGCCTCCTGGGCGGCGGCCTCACCGGGGTCCCAGAACGGCGCGAGGATCTGTATCCCCGCCTGGATCAGCGCGTCGTACCGCGCTGCGGCGGCGCGGCTCGCGGCCTGCGCCTGGTGGTACAGCTCGATCGCGCGTTGCGCCTCGCTCTGCCCCCAGTTCAGCACGTCGGCGAAGTCGCAGAGCAGCTCCCCACTGTCGCCGGCCCACTCCACCGCCTTGGCCCACTTCGGCACCTCGTCACCGAAAGCGGAACGGAACGCGTTGCTCGCCTCGCCGATCCAACTCACCGGATCGATCTGGCCGAGACTGCCACCGATCTCGTCCACGGAGGTGAGGGTTCCGATCAATTCCCGCAGGTCGTTGGAGATCGCCTCCGGCTCGCCCGGGATGAGGTCCCTGGGATCACTGGTCTGCCCCAGCTCAGTCATTACTGCACCGATCCTTCAGATTCCACTGCCCACGCCCGCCGCCGCATACGGCTGTCATCTCGAGGTCGACGAGTCTCGGGAGCGTGGGTCCCCCGTCATTCCTGTGCCGTACCGGACGCCGCGCCCCCCAGAACGCCTCCGATACTCCTGCCCGCGGCACCGCCGGCCCCACCGGCGAGTCCCCCTGCGATCCGTCCGATCGCGCCGCCGTAGCTTTCCACCACGTCGCCGAACGTCTTCAACGTGCCACTGCTCTCGGCTTCGGTCTCCCGGTACTTACTGGCGGCCTCGTTGAGCTTGCCGCCGAATTCCTCCGCTTTGTCCCGTAGAGCTTCGATGTGGGCTTTCAGTTGCTCGATGAACTGCTCCCAGCCGGCCTGCACGCCGGGATGGCCGTAGTTGCCGCTCGGTCCACGCCAGACCATGTTCGCGACACCACTGACGGTCTCACCGATCTTGCTCGCCGTCTCCTGCAGTTCATCAGGAACCGCGTCGAAACCCGCCATCTTGTCCCAGTCCCTTGCTCAACCGCTGCGGACGTCGTCCACGTTCTGCTCGCGTTGATCACTAACACCACAGAGACGCATCGAGCGCGCCCGTGGTTCCATTCGGTGCAGACCAATTTTCACTACGTTCGAACCCGCGGAAAAACCACCCCACGGCCTGGCGCAAAAGCACTGGCCACGGCTTTTCGGAGCTGCCCAGGGGCACACGACGGCACCTGCGCTCTCCCGAGGGCGCCTTGCGGCCCCGACCGTGTCCGGGCGAGCAGTCGAGTATCGACCCCCGTTCACAAGCGGCCGGACGGTGGACCCGTCGATCCCCACCCTTTCCGGTGCCGTGGCTGTTCGACGGACGCCTCGCTCGATCGACCGGCCTTTCGAGCCAGGATTCGACGGCGGGGATTCCGCCATCGAGCGGAGTGTCGATGTGCGACACCAGGGCCAGTCACCGCCGCCTTCAGGCGCGATGTCGGTCGATCCGCGCCGCCTCCGGGCCCCGGGATGTCAAGCGGACCTCATCGCCCCACCACGGATACGGCTACGACGAGGCAGGGCGGTCCGACGCTCCATGACAAGCAGGAAGACGTGACCTGCCCGGCAGTGTCGTCGGCAGACACCACCGACAAGACCAATGCAATCCGACGCAATCCGACTTGAAGCCACAGAGTTTCAGCAGATAAAACACGCCCGCATTTCTTCCTCAGGACCGAATCCCACAGCGGCGCGCTCGTTGCGCAAGCTCAGGTCAATCGATCCGACGAAAACACGGGGGCACATCCGCCACAGCCGGACGATCCTGCCACATTCGAATCCGATGCCGTCGAAGATCGGCACCGATGCGGATACACCGGTTCATCGGCTCCCCGCCGGCCCGGGGCTCACACCGTACTGACCCGTGCTGCACGGAGCACCGACGAACCGATCATCTCGGCGGCGCGATCGATGTCCTCACCGGTGGTCCAACGCCCCAACGACAGTCGTAACGCCGATGAAGCCCGCCGCCCGGAGAGCCCCATCGCCGTCAGCACCGCGGAGGGGTGTGCCTGGCCGCTGTGGCATGCCGAGCCCGTCGAAGCCGCCAGCCCCGGCATCTCGGCGAGCAGGTCCTTTCCCCGGACTCCGTCGATGCTGACATTCACCGTGTTCGGCAGCCTCGAGCGCAGCGGACCGTTGAGCATCACGCGGTCACCCAGCGCCTCACGAAGGAGATCGTGGAGTCGATCGCGCAACCGACGGAGGCGCTCCGGCTCCCCGGCTTCGAGGGCAGCGGCGGCACGCTGCGCGGCCGTACCGAACGCCACGGCGAAGGCCACGTTCTCGGTTCCCGCCCGTAGTCCGTGCTCCTGCCCACCCCCATGGATCAGAGGTTCCAGCGACACACCGGCCCGCACGTACAACGCTCCGATGCCTTTCGGCGCGTACATCTTGTGCCCCGCCATCGTCAGCAGATCCACGTCGAGCGCGACCACGTCGACCGGCAGCTTCCCCACCAGCTGCGCGGCGTCGGTGTGGAAGAGCGCACCGTGCTCGTGGGTGATCCGCGCCAGTTCCGCGATCGGCTGCAACGCTCCGGTCTCGTTGTTCGCCGACATGATCGACACCAACACGGTCCGAGAGGTGAATGCGGCGGTCAGCTCGGCCGGATCGACCATCCCCTCACCGTCCACGGGCAGATAGGTCACGTCGACCCCGTGGTTGCGCTCCAACGCCCGGCACGATTCCAATACCGCGGGATGTTCGGTGCACTGGGTGATGACGTGGGGACGCTCGACCGCGGCGGCCCGGACGACGCCACACAGGGCGAGAGCGTTCGCCTCGGACCCCGAACCGGTGAACACGATCCGCTGCCCCGATGTCCCGATCAGGTTCGCCACCCGGTTCCGGGCAGCGGCCAGTGCCGTACGCGGTTTCCTTCCGTAGTGATGCCCGCTGGAGGGATTACCGAACTCATCGGACACATAGGGCAGCAAGGATGCCGTGACCGCGGGGTCGATCGGGGTCGTGGCGTTGTAGTCCAAGTAGATCGGACCTGTACTGGGCCTGCTCAGGACAGTCACGTCATCCCCTTCTTCCGTGCTGTCCACTCGTTATACCGCGGCCACAACGCTCATGCGCGGCATCGGATCACCGGTTCCGGTGACCAATCACCACAGCTGGCGGGGCTCGATGTGCCACTTCCGCGCGAAGCGGACTCCTACCCACTCCGGGGACTGTCGTGGATGGTCGTCGAGTTCCATGGAAGTCTCGCTTTTCGACCACACCTTCCCGCCTCCGCATCGGATGCGCTGAAGGAACACCCCGGAAAAGACGTATGGCCTCGGCTTGAAGCCCAAGGCACGAGGGGCTTTTCGAGATCGTGGTCGCAGCTCATTCGCCAAGCAGGTACTCCCGGCCGAACATCACGGCGGCGACGCGCGCCGACGGCGTTCCCGCGTCGAGGTCCGCCCCCGCTTGTCGCAGTACGGTCACGACCTCGTCCTCCCCCTTGAACAGCGCTCCGGCTATCGGAGCCTGATCACGTGCGTTGCGGAGGTTCGGGTCCGCGCCACGGGCGAGCAGGTCACGCACCGTCTCGGCGTGTCCGTGATAGGCGGCGAGCATGAGCAGCGTGTTCCCGGCCGGATCGGTCACGTTCACCGGTAGTCCGTGGTCGATGAACTCCCCGAGTTGTTTCGTGTCACCTTCACGCGCCAGATCCATGGCCAACGCCACGACGCGCCCCACCTGCTCCGGCGTCAACCCACCGGCGTTCATGGGCTTCCCCCGATCACGTCCGTCTCGTGCGGTGACCGCCTCCGCGCGGTGCTTTCGGCACCGCGCGGAGGCGGTTCTTCCTGTGCTGATCGGACAACTCGGTGACGGTCAGAGCTTACCGTCGGCCAATGCCTCGACCGCCTTACGAACGCCTTCGCCGTAGGCGGGATCGGCCTGGGTGCAGTTGGCGATGTGACGCTCGATGGTCGCCTCCGAAGCACCGTTGATCGCCCGCGCGGTGTTCTCGAACAAGGCCTGCTGCTGTTCCGGCGTCATGAGACGGAACAGGTTGCCGGGCTGTTCGAAATAGTTGTCGTCGTCCTCGCGGTAGTTGAACCGATCGGCCACCGACCCCACCGCCAGCGCCGGCTCACGGTAGGCGGGCTGCTCCTGCCACCAGCCGTACGAGTTCGGCTCGATGCCCGGCGTGGAACCCTGGTTGCCGTCGACCCGCATCGCACCGTCGCGGTGGTAGGAGTTGACCGGACAACGAGGTTTGTTCACCGGGATCTGATGGTGGTTCACCCCCAGGCGATACCGCTGGGCATCGCCGTAGGAGAACAACCTACCCTGCAGCATCTTGTCCGGCGAGAAACCGATGCCGGGCACGATGTTGGCCGGGTTGAAGGCCGCCTGTTCCACCTCGGCGAAGTAGTTGTCGGGATTGCGGTTGAGCTCCCACTCTCCGACCTCGATCAGCGGATAGTCCTTCTTGGACCACACCTTGGTGAGGTCGAACGGGTGGTAGCGATAGGTCTCAGCCTCGTGCTCGGGCATGACCTGGATGTAGAGCTTCCACTTCGGGAAGTCACCACGCTCGATCGCCTCGTACAGATCACGCTGGTGTGATTCCCGGTCCTTCCCGATCAAGGCCTCGGCCTCGGCGTCGGTGAGATTCTTGATGCCCTGCTGGGTACGGTGGTGGAACTTCACCCAGAACCGCTCACCCTGCGCGTTGATCATGCTGAAGGTGTGTGAGCCGAAACCGTGCATGTGCCGGTACGAAGCCGGGATCCCCCGGTCCGACATGACGATCGTCACCTGGTGCAGCGATTCGGGCAGATTGGTCCAGAAGTCCCAGTTGTTCTCGGGACTGCGCATGTTGGTGCGCGGATCGCGCTTCACCGCGTGGTTCAGGTCCGGGAACTTCAGCGGGTCCCGGAAGAAGAACACCGGGGTGTTGTTGCCGACGATGTCCCAGTTGCCCTCTTCTGTGTAGAACTTCACCGCGAAGCCACGGATGTCCCGTTCGGCGTCGGCCGCACCACGTTCACCCGCGACGGTTGAGAAGCGAACGAACATGTCCGTCTTCTTGCCGACCTCAGAGAAGATCTTCGCGCAGGTGTATCGCGTGATGTCGTTGGTCACCGTGAAGGTCCCATAGGCTCCGGAACCCTTCGCGTGCATCCGACGTTCCGGGATGACCTCTCGGTCGAAGTGAGCGAGTTTCTCCAAAAACCAGACGTCCTGCAACAGCATCGGCCCACGAGGGCCGGCGGTGAGCGAGTTCTGGTTGTCGGGGACCGGAGCACCGGCGGCGGTGGTCAGCGGCTTGTGGTTGTTCGCGGGCAAAGCTCACTCCTCTTCGGACTTCTCAGGACGATCATTCTTAGGACGAAAGGCAATCAGGGCAGATTCCCCAGAAGATCACCTCGGCTTCGTCGACCACGAAACCCTGCGGATCCGTGCTGTGAAGGCATGGAGCCTCACCCACCACGCAGTCGATATCGGTGATCCCACCGCAGTCACGACATACCAGGTGGTGGTGGTTATCGCCCACACGAGTCTCGAACCGAGCCGGTGAACCGGCCGGTTCGATACGACGAACCAAGCCCACTTCGGTGAGCGTGCGGAGGACGTCGTAGACGGTCTGGGTCGACAACGAACCCAATTCGCGACGCACGGCCGTCGCGATGGTGTCGATGTCCGAGTGTGGGTTGTTCGCGACCATCGTCAACACAGCGACCCGCTGCCGGGTCACTCGTAATGCCGCTTCCCGCAACATCGCAGGGGCATCGATGATCGACATGGGGGCAGCCAAGCAGCTTTTCTGGAATAAGTCAACTTTATGCCGGGAAGTTGCACACTATGCACCGAACGGCCGCCGGTCCCGCCGGGATCACGCGCTTCGCCACGGTTTCATCAGGTACGCGGGGAATTCCGCAGAACGATACCGAGGTTGTTGCCGATGTCTTGGACGAGCGGGGAATCGAGCCCGAACGTACGGGCCGCCGTCCGGTAAGCCGACTGCAACAGTTCCGCCGCCGCTTGGGCGTCTCCGGCCATAAACAGCGACACACCGAGTGTTTTGGTGGTGTCGAGGGTATCGGCGTGAGTGGCCCCGAGCGTTTTCCGCCGCAACTTCACGGTGCTGCGCAACACCTCCAGCCCTTCGGCCCAACGGTTTGCCATGGCCAACGCGCAGCCGAGATTGTGCGCGTACTGCAACGTGTCCGCATGCTTGGGACCCAACACTTCCACCGCTCGCCGGTGGGCCTCACGGTGCCGTTCCGCCGATTCCTCGAACCGGCGTTGCCGGAACAACGCCGATCCCATTCGGTCCAAAGTGGCCATCGACTCCGGGTGTTGGGCACCGAGTTCGCGCTCGCACTCGACGAGAAGCGCCGCCCACGCACGCTCCGCGGCGTAGTAATGCCCGGCATCGAACAACGCCATCGCGCCGCGGGCCTTCCGGTCGAGCTCATCGGTGGGCTTGGGCGAGAGAAAACGCATCGCGACCTCCTGCGCGACCGACGGCTACGCCGGTCCAGCCTTGCCCAACCTGTCGTCCAATGCACGTCCCTCGACCGGCTTGACCTCATTTCCCCCGAATGGAGTGCCGATCGCTTCGGCGAGGTCACGTAAGCGGAGGTCGATGGCCGACTCGATCAGTTCCGCCAGTTCCGCCACCGTCACACGCAACCTCGTCCACGCGGTCACCACCACCGTTGCGCTGATCAACAACGCCGGCCACCACACCACGCCCGCCACCAGATACAGCAGTCCCCACCCCATCAGTGACACGGCATCGGCGTAGCGGGCATGCGCATCGCTGATGGGGCGGCGAGTGTCCTCGTCGAGCAACAACCACAATCTCGGCCACACCAATCGGGCGTCGACGTGGTACTGCGCTCTCACGCGGGCTTCCACCAGTCGGACCCGATCCCCCAGCCATGTCGGTCGCTGCGGCAGGTACGCGGCGACCGGGTCGACCCCGGCACGTCGTGCCGCGGCCAACGCCCGTGATCGTCGCGACCAGCGCGACCGCGTGATCAGTCCTCCGGTGAGGAATCGTCGCCGAAGGAACCAGCGTTGCGCGAGACGGCCGAGCCCCGTCGCCACCGTTCCGGCCACCCCCGCACCGGCGACGGCCAACCCCACGGCGACGACCGCTCGTCCCGGATGCCGCACGAACTCGTCGCCGAGTGCCTCCGTCTCGGCGACGAGACGAGCGAGATCGAAAGGACTCCCATGACCGAGCACGACAGCGATACCGAAGACGATCACCCACAGCGATCCCGGCAACAGGATCGCCGTCACCCAACGCGTACTGACCCGCTTGCCGAACTCGGTGATGATCCCGATCATGCTGGTCGCATCGGCTCGTCGAAGGCCGCACACCACGGCAGATGTCCGTGTTCGTCGCGGGACGCGTTGCGGCCGCAACGATCACGCGGACAGCCGTAAGTCCCGGCCCCCACGGGGAGATCCCGGTTCATGCCGGGAAGTCCGACAAGCCCGAAAAAGGGGCGATCGGACCAACTCCGATACGTGCCGTCGGAATCGGTCGGCATCCACTTGAGCACCAGCTGCCGTACGGCCGCCCCCGCACGCACCCGGGCGATATCGCGATCGAGCCGGTCGAGAACGCCGTTGTTCCGGGCCTGGGTACGCAGTTCGGGCAGGGCCGCGCACCACACGGCCAGCAGGTCGTCTTCGGCCTCCACCTGAACGGCCTCCCGATCTTCGTCAAATCGACATCTCAGATTAGCGGTCCGTTCCTAGGATGAGGAATCATCGATGATCTGGGGGCACGATGTTCGGACGACGTGGAAAACGGACGGACGACGGCGATCGGATAGGAAACGCATTACGGGAAGCCCGAGCGTGGCTCGAAAGCAGTCGCGAGTCCCAGCGGAGAACGGACATCGAGCAGGCGGTCGCCGCAGGGACAAAAGCGCTGCGGCTGTGTGGTCCCGAGGCGCCGGAACGGTTCGCGGCCCTGCTCGTGCTCAGCGAGGCCCGGGCGCTACGGCACGCGGTGACGACCTCGATCGAGGACCTCCAGACCGCGGTCGAACTCCATCGGGAACTCGTGGACCTCAGTGCGACGGAACACCCGGACATGTCCGGGCCCGTTCTGCGCACCTTCGCGTTCCTGTCACTACGACTCGGCCTTCTCACAGGCGGGCAACGACACATCGAGGACGCAGCGCTCACCGCGAGGGAGCTCGACGAACTGGCCGGGAGGACGGATTCCCCCCAGTTCCACGCCGTCGCCGCCGACCTGTTGGCACAGGCGACCCCGTTGTTGCCGCCGGATCACCCCGATCGGGCCGCCCTGGCCGCACTGCGCGCCTCCGCCCTTCTCAGCTGGGTCAGACAGAGCGCGGACCCAGCGCCCTTGGACGACGCGCTGGAGGAGATCGAGCGGGCTCTCCGACTGTGTGCGCCGGATGACCCCAACCGCGCCCCCTTCCTGGTGATCCACTCCGAGATACGGGCACTTCTGTACCACCGGGACGGCAGCCTCGAAGCGCTGAACGCGTCTATCGAGGCCCACCGGACAGCACTCGACCACTACTCCGCTGACCACGAGGTGTCCACACGGGTGTTACACAATCTCGGTCGGGCTCTGTGCCAGCGCTACGAGCTGACCGAGGACGCGGCCGACCTGGACAACGCCGCCCACTCCCTTCGACTGGCCCTCGAACACGCCACCGATCCTCAGCTGCGAGACCTGCTCGAGCAGGCTTTGGAGGAAGTGGCCGAGCTTCGTGGCCCGGAACCACCGCTTGCTCTTCCCCCCGGTGTCAAACTCAGCCCCGCCCTGATGCGGCGATTCGAGACGACCGGCGACAGCGCGGACCTGGACGAGGCCATCGAACTGCTCCACGAGATAGTGGTCGAGGAGCCGGTGTTGCGCCCCTCCTACCTCGCCGGCGACCTGATGAACCTGGCGGCGGCGTTGATCAACCGGTTCCTCCGCGACCGGGACGGCGCCGATCTGGATCAGGCGATCACGCACTGCCGGCGTAGCGTCGAATTGACGGACGACGACAGACCGGAGTTCGTCCATAGCCTGAACACCCTCGGTACCGCCCTGATCTACCGCTTCGAGCACCACGGCCGGAGATTCGATCTCGACGAGGCGATCGAGCTGGGGAAAACCGCCCTGGCCCGGTCCACCACACAGCCCGAAATCGCTCACGCGCACAGCAATCTGGGGAACCGGCTGCTCGAGCGGTTCCGGCTGGACCGCGATCCGGCCGACCTCGACACGGCCGTGGATCACCTCCGCACCGCGTTGGACAGCTACGACGAACCCTCCTACCTGCTGACCCTGGCGTTGTGTCTGTACGAACGCGGCTCCCACAACGGCGACCGAGGCGATCTGCAGGAGGCACTCGATCATTTCCGCACCCTGCTCGGTTCGCTGCCCGAACGAGCTCCGCTTCGGCAGACGGCACGGTTGGGATCGGCCCAAACGCTCTCGTCCCTCGGTGACACCGAGCAGGCCATGGCCGTGTTGACCGAATTCGTCCGACACGACCGCGGCAGTTCCTTCGAACGGATGGACGCGTTAGTGCTGCTGGCCAGGTTGCACGCGAAACGCGCGGCCGACGGCCTCGACGACTGGCGCTCCGTCGCCCGCGCCTTCGCCGGGGCCCAGGAACAACTGCAGCTGACCATATGGAGGGGACTACGTGCCCCCGACCGCCGCAGGCTGCTCACGCGCTGGCCCGCGATCGCCAACGACGGTGCCGCGGCGGCACTGTCCGCGGGAGAGCCGGAGTGGGCCGTGGAGATGCTCGACCACGGCCGATTCCTCTGGTGGGGCCAGGTTCTGGACACCCGCACCGACCTCAGCGCACTCCAGGCGGCGCATCCGGAACTCGCCGACCGACTCGCCGCGTTACGCGCTCAGGCCGCCGAAGACATGAGCGCCGGACAACGCCGACAGCTCGCCGCGGACTGGGACGACGTCGTCGCGACCGTGCGAACCCGCCCCGGATTCGAACGCTTCCTGCTGCCGATGTCGTTCACCGAACTGAAGGAGGCCGCCACCGACGGCCCGGTGGTACTCGTTAACGTCAGCCGCTACCGGTGCGACGCCCTCGTCGTGACCCTCGACGATGTGCAGGTCGTGCCGCTTCCTGAACTCACCGCCGATGACGCCGCCCGACGCACGCGGGAATACCTCACCGTCGTGGCCGGGACGGGCACCGGGGGCTTGTCCGCCGGGGCACGGGAACAGGCGCTCATGGCCTACCTCGAATGGCTGTGGGACGTGGTGGCCGAACCGGTGCTGACGACGATGTCCGTCCCCGCAGGTGCACGACTGTGGTGGTGCGCCAACGGACCACTGGCGCTGAGCCCCTTGCCCGCGGCGGGCTACCACGATCCGGACGACCTCCCGAGGGGCCGCACCGTGCTCGATCGGGTCGTGTCGTCGATGACCCCGACTTTGCGGTCACTGCAGTATTCGCGCCGTCGCGCGGTCGCCGACCCCACCGGCATGCTCGTGGTGGCCTGCGAACGGCGGCCGGACTACATCACCGGCCTTCCCGATCTGCCTTCCGCCACCCGGGAGGCAGCGCTGTTGCGTTCACGCTTTCCCGACACCACCACGTTGGAAGGAGAAGCCGCGACCACGACGCGGACGACGGAGGCGCTGGCCGAGCACGCATGCGCTCATTTCGCGTGCCACGGAGGTACCACGTCGACCGGTGAGGCAGCACTGTTCCTCTCCGACGCACCACTCACCCTGATCCACCTCGCTCAGCTCGACCTCGACAACGCGCATCTTGCGGTGCTGTCCGCCTGCCGTACCGCGATGGGCGACGCCGATCTGCCGGACGAGGCTCACCACATCGCCGCGGCACTGCAGGTCGCCGGGTTCCGGCATGTCGTCTCCGCCCTCTGGGACATCGGTGACGACACCGCGACCGTCGTCGCCGACCACCTGTACCGGGAACTCACCACAGACGAGGGCACGCTCGATCCTTCACGTACCGCGCGCGCCCTGCACGCTGTTATCCACGAACTACGCCGACAAAACCCCTATCAACCGAGCAGGTGGGCTCCTTTCATCCATCTCGGGCAGTGAGGCGGTGAGTTCACGGGAACGCCAAGCCCGCTGAGGGTTCGCGTTCCCGCTGGATTTCTTCGCGTCTTGGCACGGAATCCGGGATTTCCGACCCCGTGGCGCCTTCCGCGCGTGGCTCATCTCCCGATGTGGCGAATTCCGAAATCGCCACCGCCTCCGATGATCGATGTATCACGCACACCTCACCCCGGGTGACCGATTCGTGCATCCCTCCGATCCACCCCGGACTCGGAACATGTTCCGAGGATCGGTAACTTCCTCGTGGCCGGGGACTGAACCATGTCTTCCCCCCGAGGGGAAGACGGGACCTTCCCACCTCTTTCGACGTGCTCTTGCGGCAACATCGTGTCCACGACTTGCAAGGCTTCGCCTCCGTCAGTACTGCCTTGAATGTGATGTGCCCATGTGGACCCAAAGGGGCGTCACAGAGGTTCCGCACACCGGATCCGACTGAACGGTACTCATCGTTCCCCCGTTCAGTTCGTCCGCTTTTGGCTCAACAACACAGAAGTTAGGCTTAGTTGATCACAGACGTTCCTGTCGGAACCCCACAGTGACCACCTTCCGGGAACAGCCTCGGCGCTGGAGGCGGTCGGGCGGCTTCGGACGTCATCACGTGCGGAAGCACGTGCTGACCGGTGATGCCACCCGCCCTCACCATTCGTCGATCTCGTGTTTCGCCGTCACGTCCTCCGTGGCTGCCCTGACAACAGCGAATGGAGCCCCATGAACAGGAAGCACGCTAGAACCAGTGCATTCGGGCGGCAGGTTTCCCGCCGCTCGATGTTGGCCGGCGCCGCAGCCGGCATGGCCACTCCGGTCATCACCTCGGCCATCGGCGGGACACCGGCACTGGCAGCCCCGCTCGAGGCCAACGGTTTCCGAGGAAGGCCCCGGCCCCGACGCATCACCTTGTTCGCCGAGGAACTTCCGGGTGACATGGTCGGCTATGGACTCGCACCGGGTGAAGCCACCGTCCCCGGACCGGTCCTGGAGATGTGGGAAGGTGAGACTCTCGAGATCCAACTGGTGAACAACACCGACCACCGGTTGTCCATCCACCCCCACGGGGTCGAGTACGACACGGAGTCCGACGGCAGCCCGCTCAACGACTCCTTCAACGCACCCGGCGAATGTCGAACCTATGTATGGCGTAGCCGGACTCCGTACCGGGCCGAGGACGGCGCTTGGATGCCGGGCAGCGCCGGTTACTGGCACTACCACGACCACGCCATGGGCACAGACCATGGAACGGAGGGACTGACCAGGGGACTTTACGGCGCGTTGGTCGTCCGCCGCCGAGGGGACATCCTGCCGGACCGGCAGTACACGATCGTGTTCAACGGTACGACCATCAACAACAGGGTGGCTCCGGAGGCCCCCATCTTCGAGGCCCGACTCGGCGAGCGGGTCGAGTTCATCGCCATCAGCCACGGCAACAGCCCCCACACCTTCCACCTGCACGGGCACCGCTGGGCGGACAACCGCACCGGGATGCTCGCCGGGCCGGACGACCCGACCCCCACCATCGACAACAAGGACCTCAATCCGGGCTCCTCCTTCGGATTCCAGGTCATCGCCGGCAAGGGAGTCGGCCCGGGCGCGTGGATGTACCACTGCCACATGCAGGTTCACTCCGACGACGGGATGACGGGGCTCTTCCTCGTCCGCAACGAGGACGGCAGCCTGCCCCCGGGAGCGGAGGAGGCGTTGCGGCGCTACCACGCCCACTTCAGCTGATTCACCCGAGTCGCTGTAGAGAGCACCCCGGAGCGGAATTCGGGGTGCTCTTCACACGGGTACACATGGACACCGAGCCCGCTGCGCGTCCCTCCCGTTCCCGGTGACGACCGTGGGCTTCGATGGCCGGTCCGTCTCCGTGTCCGCATCGAACCAACGGGACGGGCCATCCCTGTTTCGGGGTGGGGTCCTCGACGGTGGATCCGGGGCAGCTGCCGGGGTACCACGGTGAGGCCACCGAACAGGACGCCCCGGCGACACCATCCGGCAACCGGGGAACCGAGCCGGTTCATCCCGGCTCACCGTCGAACCTCAACCGACCCAATCCGACGAGTAGAGACATTCGCTCTTTTCGGACAGTAGGGCGGGGGTTCTGGGTGAGGACCGCTTCACCCCCGACAAAACCTCCCTGGCTTTTGCCGGAACCTTCTCGGGGAGCCGTGTTCCGACCCATCGCATCGGTTCCGCCTGCGTCCACTTCTTGCTGACGCCACTGCGCCGAAGCCGCGGAACCTTCACACGCCACTCCTCTGAACGGCGGTCAGCGCTACCCTTTTCGGCCCATTCACTTTTGCCTCAATGAGTCAGAAGTCCGACTTATCTGATCGTAAATATTTACGCCAGGGCCAAAAGTAATTACCTTCCGTACGGAACGCCCTCGGCGCTGGAGGCGAGGAAAGTGAGTCGGACGTCATCGCGAGCAGAGCACGCGCGGACGTGGTGGCCGCCGCATGCCCTTCCCCATTCCCCGATCTTGCGTCCCGCCACCGCGGCCTCCACGGCTGCCGTGGCAACAGCGAATGGAGCCCCATGATCAGGAAGTACGCTCGAACCGGCGCGTTCGGGAAGAAGGTTTCCCGCCGTTCGATGTTGGTCGGCGCCGCGGCCGGCATGGCCGCCCCGGTCGTTGCCTCAACCGTCGGGGGGACGACCGCGACAGCCGCTCCGAACAGGGCCGGCGATTCCCAAGGTGAGATCCGGCGCATCACCATGTACGCCGAGGAACTTCCAGGCGGCATGATCGGTTACGGGCTTGAGCCCGGCAAGGCCACGGTCCCCGGTCCCGTCCTGGAGATGTGGGAGGGGGACACCCTCGAGATCGAGTTGGTGAACAACACCGACCACCGGTTGTCCATCCACCCCCACGGGGTCGAGTACGACACGGAGTCCGACGGCAGCCCGCTCAACGACTCCTTCAACAACCCGGGGGAACGGCGGACCTACATCTGGCGCAGTCGAGCCCCGTACCAGGCCAAGGACGGCACCTGGCGACCGGGCAGCGCCGGTTACTGGCACTACCACGACCACGCCATGGGCACGGACCACGGCACGGGTGGAGTGCTCAGAGGACTCTACGGCGCACTGGTCGTTCGACGTCCAGGGGACATCCTGCCGGACCGGCAGTACACGATCGTGTTCAACGGAATGACGATCAACAACAGGGTGGCTCCGGACGCGCCCATCTTCGAGGCCCGACTCGGCGAGCGGGTCGAGTTCATCGCCATCGGCCACGGAGACCACTTCCACACCTTCCACCTGCACGCCCATCGTTGGGCGGACAACCGCACCGGATTGTTGTCCGGTCCGGACGACCCGACCCCCATCATCGACAACAAGGACCTCAATCCGGGCTCCTCCTTCGGATTCCAGGTCATCGCCGGTGAAGGGGTCGGCCCGGGTGCGTGGATGTACCACTGTCACGTGCAGTTCCACTCCGACGACGGCATGGCCGGGATCTTCCTCGTCCGCAACGAGGACGGCAGCCTGCCCCCGGGAGCGGAGGAGGCACTGGAGCGTTACCGCAACCACGGCTAGTTCACGAATCGGGAATAAGGAGCAGTCATGGGACGACGAAGTCTGGGGCGCTCACTGCACGGGCGTGCACGGCCGAACCTGTTGCGGCGCACCACGGTCCTGATGACGAGCACGGTCCTGGTGGCCGGCTTGTCGACGATGTCCGCGTCAGGGCAACCGGAGACAGCCCTCCGCGCCGCCCCGGAAGCCGGATCCGCCAAGACGGACCCGGTGCAGGTGCTGGTGTACCACGGTGAGGCCGCCGAACAGGACGACCCGGTCGACGAAGCGGCCGACACCATCCGGCAACTGGGGACACGGGCCGGCTTCACCGTGGACGTGTCCAGCGACCCCGCGGTGTTCACCTCCGAGAACCTCGACCGGTACCGCGGGGTCGTGTTCCTGTCCGCCGAGGGCGCGGGACTCAACAGCACACAGGAAGCCGCACTCCGAGACTACGTCCAGGACGGCGGGGGCTTCCTCGGCATCCGGGACGCCGCGAGGGCCCAACCCGACTCCGACTGGTACACCGGGCTCATCGGTGCCCGTCCCACCGACGACGCACAGAGCACCGAGGTCCAGGAAGCGGTGGTCAGCGTCGTCGACCGACAGCACCCCGCGAACAAGGGCCTGCCGTTGACCTGGACCCGGTCCGATCGTTGGCTCAACTGGGAGACCAACCCGATCGGTGAGGTGCACACCATCGCACAGGTGCAGGAGCACACCTACGACCCCGGTGAGAACGCCAACGGACCGTTCCACCCGATCTCCTGGTGCCACGACTACGACGGGGGTCGGTCGTTCTACACCGCCATGGGCGGAACCGCGGACAGCTACGGGGAGAAGGGCTTCCGTGGCCACCTGCTCGGCGCGCTGGAGTGGACCACGGGCGTCGTCCGCGGTGACTGCCAGGCGACGATCGCGGCCAATTACAAGGTCGAACGGCTGACCGAGGAGAACCTGCCCGGCAGACTCGACCAGATCGGCGAACCGCACGGCCTCACCATCGCCGACGACGGCACCGTCTTCTACATCGGCCGGGCCGCATGCCCGAGCGGTCCCATCCCCAACTGGGAAGACGAGAACGTGGGTCTGGGCTGCGGCACCATCCACGCATGGGACCCGGAGACCAGGCAGGCGAAGCTGGTGACCACGCTGGAGGTGTTCGGTAACCGCGGTAGCGGCGACGAGCTGATCAAAAGCGAGGAGGGGTTGCTCGGCATCACCCTCGACCCGGACTTCGCCGACAACGGCTGGATCTACGTCTACTGGATGCCGTACGAATCCATCGACACGGACAAACGGATCGGCAAGCGGACGGTATCGCGGTTCACCTACGACCACGAAACCTCCTCGATCGACCAGAGCACCCGGAAGGACCTGCTGTCCTGGGACACCCAGATCCACAGCTGCTGCCACGCAGGCGGTGGCATGGACTTCGACGACGACGGCAATCTCTACATCGCCACGGGTGACAGCAACTCGTCCCAGGGTTCGGACGGCTACTCCGGTAACAACTGGACCAAGGAGTACAAGGGGATCTCGTTCCAGGACGCCCGCCGCACGTCGGGCAACACCAACGACCTGAACGGCAAGATCCTGCGGATCCACCCCGAGGACGACGGCACGTACACGATCCCCGAGGGCAACCTGTTCCCCGAGGCGGAGTACCCCGGTGACAAGACACGCCCGGAGATCTACGTGATGGGTGTCCGCAACCCGTCGCGGTTGCACTACGACCCGGTCAACGACTGGATCACCACGGCCTGGGTCGGTCCGGACGCCGGGGAACCCAACCCCGAACTGGGACCGGCGAAGTACGAGACGGCCACCATCATCACGTCCGCGGGCAACCACGGTTGGCCCTACTGCATGGGCAACCGGCAGCCCTACCGGGACCGCAGCAACGAGGACGCCAGTGTGCTCACCGGGTGGTACGACTGCGACAACCCGAAGAACACCTCTCCTCGCAACACCGGTTTGGAAGACCTCCCGCCGGTGCGGGACAACATGATCTGGTACTCCCCGCAGGGCGGTGGTCCCGTCTTCCCGGAACGGGACGACGGCAGCGGCCTGCCGACCTATGAGATGGGCGACCAGATCTTCACCCAGCCCTACCTCAAGGGCGGCGCACAGGCCGTGATGGACGGCCCGACCTACCACCGCTCCCAGGTGGACACCTCCAGTGGGGTGGCGTGGCCGGAGTACTGGGATGGCAAGTGGCTCATCGGCGATCAGTCCAATGCGAACAACCGCATCGCGGTGACCGTCGATCCGAGCAAGGTCGAGGAAGCGGCTCCGCCCGCCTTCGCCGAGGACCTACGCCACATCATCCCCGGCGGCGGGGGCGACGATCAGCTCCAAAGCTGGATGGACGCCGAGTTCGGTCCGGACGGGGCACTGTATCTGCTCGACTATGCGAACGGGTTCTTCACCTTGGAGGACAACCAGAAGCTGATCCGGGTGGTTTACCAGGGTGGACCGGCCACCCCGGCACCGACCGCGCAGGCCTACTCGGTGCAGAACAAACCGCTGACGGTCAGCTTCCTGGGCGAGCGCTCCGGGGGAGTCTCCTACCACTGGGACTTCGGCGACGGCACCACGTCGACGGAGGCCAACCCGCAGCACACCTACGCCGAGGTCGGTAACTACACCGCGACGCTGACCGTGACCTACGCCGACGGTGAGACCGCCACGGTCGAGACCGAGGTCGCGGTGGAGTGCGCGGTACCGGACTCCAGCCGCACGGTCCACTTCCGCGATGACGACACAGGGGTCACCAACCGGGAGGTCGCGGGCGGTTGCACGGTCGACGACCTGATCGACGACGAGGGCAACTGGCCCAGCAACGACGACTTCGTCGCCCACGTCGAGGACGTCACCCAGACCCTGCTGGACGGGGGCTTCCTCAGCGAGGACGAGCGCGCCACGCTGATCGAGGCGGCCAAGCGGTCCGGGATCGGTGGGAAACAGGACGACGGATACGAAGCGATCTTCGACGGGACTCCGCAGTCCCTCGAAGGCTGGCAGCAGGCTCCGGGCGGGAACTTCGAACTACAGCCGGACGGGTCGCTCCGCTCGAGCGGCGGCCTCGGCATGCTGTGGTACTCGGCCGAGGCGTACGGCGACTTCTCGCTCAAACTGCAGTTCCGCGACATCGCACCCGGCGAACACCGGGCGAACAGTGGTGTCTTCGTCCGGTTCCCCGATCCGCGAACCCCGGTCGACGAACGCCCGGTGAGCAGTTGTGGCACCAAGGGCGCCGCCCGGGACTCCCAAGCCTGGGTTGCCATCTACTGTGGACACGAGATCCAGATCTACGACGGCAAGTCGGGAGAACCGCAGAAGACCGGGTCGGTCTACAACTTCGATCCGGTGTACTACGGCCAAGCGGGTGTGACACCCAAACACCAGTGGAACGAATACGAAATCCGCGTGGAGGGGCAGCACTACACCATCCTCCGCAACGGGCGTGTGATCAACGAGTTCGACAACACCCCCGGCAAGCAGTCGTCCCGGGACGGTGACCCGTCGACCGACCTGCGTCAATTCGTCAACGGGTACATCGGTCTGCAGAACCACGGCGACGACGACCTGGTCGAGTTCCGCAACATCCGAGTGCGAAAGCTGTAGCGGCTACACGCCCGGCACCTGAGAAGTGGAGTTTTCGATGGTCCGACGATTACTGGCGAACCTGCGGGTTCGACCTCCGAAAGGGGCGCGAGGCGCGGCAGTGATCGGCCTCTGTGCTGCCCTGTTCTCCCTGTGGCTGGCGCCGGCAGGCGCCAGCCCGGGGACGGGTGATGCGGTGTCCACCTCGGCCCAGCGACCGGCGCAGCAGCAGGTGTTGACGTGGACCGCTGACGACCGCATGGACGAGTACGCCTCCGCACCGGCGACCGCGAAGCCGGGTCCGGCGACGATCGTCTTCGAAAACAGCGAGAACACCGGCAACACCAGCGGCATGTCGCACACGTTGACGTTCGACACGTCGTCACCGGAGTACAACAACGACGTCCAACTGAACATCGTCGCCAGTCCCTTCGACGCGAACGGAGGCAGATACGAGGTCGAGGTGACCCTGTCACCCGGCAAGTACCGGTACTACTGCGCCATCCCCGGGCACGGGGAGATGCAAGGGGTCCTCGTGGTCACCGAGGACGGCGGTGGCGAGGAGGACACCACACCGCCCGAGGTCACCGCGGAGGTGACCGGCGACCAGGACGAGGAGGGCAACTACATCGGTTCGGCCACCGTGAAGATCTCGGCACAGGACTCCGGTTCCGGGGTGGCCACGGTGGAGTACGACCTCGACGAGGCCGGGTTCGAGCCCTACACCGAACCACTGACGATCAACGAACCCGGCGACCACACCGTGCACTACCGAGCCACCGACAACGCGGGCAACACCTCCGAAACCGGATCGGTCACCTTCACCGTCGTCGAAGGCGACACCGAAGACACCACACCACCCGAAGTCACCGTGCAGCTCACGGGTTCCCAGGACGCGCAGTGGAACTACGTGGATTCCGCCACGGTGGCCCTGTCCGCCCACGATCCGGATTCGGGTGTCCACTTCCTGCGCTACTCACTCGACGGCGGGTCGTACACCGGGAACAGGTCCGAGGACGGCAAGGTGACGTTCACCGTCGTCGTCGCCGAAGGCGATGCCTGTCCGGCTTCGGATATCCGGGACACGTTGGTCATCAAGGGGCACGACAGCACTGTGGCCAATGTCGACACCGGCAACGGCTGCACGCTCAACGACCTGATCGACGAGCATGCCGAGTACCCCAACCAGGGGGCCTTCCTGGCCCACGTCACCAAGGTGACCAACGACCTGGTGGCCGACGGTGTCATCTCCGACTCGGAGCAGAGGCGTATCCTCCGCGCCGCCGAGAACTCCGGAGTCGGCGAATAATCACCCGCCTCTTCCGAGGGTGAAAGGGCAGCGCACTACGTCCGGGCTCGTCGGACGTAGTGCGTGCCTCGATGTCCGCGTACCGGCGTCACCGACCGGGGGCATCGCCTCCGACCGGTGACGCCGCCGGAATACGTCCGTCCATGAAGGAAGCCCGGCTCGCCGTGACGAGGCGAGCCGGGCTTCTCACGCATGACGTTCTTCAGTCGTCGGTCGGAGCCGAGGTGCGGACCAGGTAGTCGAACGCGCTCAAGGCGGCGGTCGCACCGGATCCCATCGCCGTCACGATCTGCTTGTAGGGCTCGGTCGTGCAGTCGCCCGCGGCGAACACTCCCGGCACGGAGGTCGCGCCCCGCTCGTCGACGACGATCTCCTTGTGCTTGGTCAACTCGACGACGCCCTCGAGCCACTCGGTGTTCGGCAGCAGGCCGATCTGCACGAACACGCCCTGGACGTCGAGCCGTCGGCTCTCGCCTGTCTCGGTGTCGGTGTAGGTAAGGCCCGTTACCGAGGTGCCGTCGCCGAGGACCTCGGTGGTCTTCGCGTTGAGAACGATATCCACATTGGTCAGGCTGCGCAGCTTGCGCTGCAGCACCTCGTCGGCTCGCAACGTGTCACCGAGCTCCAGCAACGTCACGTGCGAGACGATCCCCGCCAGGTCGATGGCGGCCTCGACTCCGGAATTGCCACCACCGATCACCGCGACCGGCTTGCCGCGGAACAAGGGGCCGTCGCAGTGGGGGCAGTAGGTCACACCCTTGTTGCGGTACTCCTGCTCCCCCGGGACCCCGATGGGACGCCAGCGGGCACCGGTCGCGAGGATGACGGTGCGTCCCTTCAGCGTGGCGTCGTTTTCCAGCACCAACGTGTGCAGGTCACCGGGCTGTGTCGCCGGCTCCAGCCGCACGGCCTGCTGCGAGTCCATGATGTCGATCTCGTAATCCGAGGCGTGCTGTTCGAGCGCGGCGGCGAACTTCGGCCCCTCGGTGTAGGGCACGGAGATGAAGTTCTCGATCGCCATGGTGTCCAGCACCTGACCGCCGATACGGCCGGCGGCGACCCCGGTGCGGACACTCTTGCGGGCGGCGTAGATCGCCGAGGAGACACCGGCCGGCCCGGCACCGACGACGAGCACGTCGAAGGGCTCCTTGTTGCCGATCTCCTGAGCGGCCCGCTGTGCGGCTCCACTGTCGAGTTTGCTCAGAATTTGCTCAAGGGTCATCCGACCCTGCTCGAAGTGTTCACCGTTGAGGAACACGGAGGGCACCGCGAGCACGCCCCGGGCCTCGACCTCGTCCTTGAACAGGGCACCGTCGACGGCCACGTGCTTGATCCGCGGGTTGACCACGCTCATGAGGTTGAGCGCCTGGACGACCTCGGGACAGTTCTGACAGGACAGTGACAGGTAGGTGACGAACTCGTAGTCGCCGTCCAGCCGCCGGATCTGCTCGATGACCTCTTCGGACACCGCGGGGGGATGTCCACCGACCTGGAGCAGAGCGAGCACGAAGGAGGTCAGCTCATGCCCGAGCGGGACACAGGCGAACCGCACCGATATGTCGGTTCCCGGTCGGACGATGGCGAACGACGGACGACGCTCGTCGTCGTCACGGCGTACCACCGTGATCTTCTCCGAGAGTGCGGCAACCTCGGTCAACAGTTCCATCAGCTGGGCGGACTTGGCACTGTCGTCCAGCGACGCGACTAGTTCGACCGGCTGCCGAAGAAGCTCGAGATGTTGGGCGAGCTGCTTGGTTAGTGCCGGGTCAAGCACGAACGACCTCCGGGAATCGGTCGGTGAGAAGGGCTGGAGGAGAGGTCCGCGCTACCCGGACCAGGCTGACTGCACTCGTGCCCGAGTAGCGCGGACGGAAAAAGGGAGGGAAAAGAGGGGTTGCGGTTAATCAGATCTTGCCGACGAGGTCCAGCGACGGGGCCAGGGTCTCTTCGCCCTCTTCCCACTTGGCCGGGCAGACCTCGTTGGGGTGCTCACGGACGTACTGCGCGGCCTTGACCTTGCGCAGCAACTCGGTGGCGTTGCGGCCCACGCCCTCGGGCGTGATCTCCATGATCTGGATCACACCGTCCGGGTCGATGACGAACGTGGCACGGTCGGCGAGGCCCTGGCCCTCACGCATCACGTCGAAGTTCCGCGTGATCACACCCGCGGGGTCACCGAGCATCGGGAACCGGATCTTGCGGATGGTGTCCGAGGTCTCGTGCCACGCCTTGTGGGTGAAGTGCGTGTCGGTCGACACCGAGTAGATCTCCACGCCGATCCGGGTGAACTCGTCGTAGAGGTCCGCAAGATCCCCCAGCTCGGTCGGGCACACGAAGGTGAAGTCAGCCGGGTAGAAGAACACGATCGACCACTTGCCGCGAAGGTCCTTGTCGCTGACCTCCACGAACGAACCATTGTGGAACGCAGTGGTCGTGAACGGCTTCACTTCCGTATTGATCAGTGCCATCTATTCAAGGCCTCCTATGACAGGTTTTCTGGAATCATACCAATCTAGCCATCGGGGCCATCAGGGAGTTGACCAAGCTCACGTCGCCCCCTCGCCCCGGCTCGAACTCGCTCGCATCCGGCCCGGGAGAGGGTAGGTCAATCCTCCACAGTGGACCACCGAAGTTCCGTCGTCCCGCCCGAAGCGGGACACAGGATCATCCTGGCCTGTCACGAATCACCGGCATCAACCGGGTCCATCACACCAACGAGTTACACGTGCGGGTGACGCGACTCACTCCGGTGTGCCCGACATGTCAGTGCGCAACCGGACCACACCACCACGCCACACCATCGAGCGACACAGCAGCGACACAGCAGCGGCACAGCTTCGAGCCTCGATCCCGCCCACACGGCACGCACGCCCCGACTCACGCCTCGGCAGCCGCCGCCTGGGAGGGGTGGACCGACATCGACACCTGATCGGCCAGCCGATACGGCCGGGTGTTCACCAACGCACCGAGCAGCCGCCGCAACCGCGACACCTCCGCCCGCACCGTGACCACGTGCTCGGCGTCCCCGTACAACGCCCGGCTCAACGCCTCGGCCGACAGCCCCGCGGGTCCGGCACGATGCAGCAGCACCAGGATCTCGGCGTGCCGTCTCGTCAGCGGTCTCCGCCAGTCGACGTCACCACCCCACAGGCTGAGCGTCGGCGTGCGGGTGAGGTCCAGCTCGAGCCGCACGGCCCGATCGGAACCCGACGGCCGGATGAGCCACCCCTCCCCCAGCCTCTCGGGATGACATACACCCAACCCGGGCACCACGACCGGCTCCCCGTCACCCGAGGGCACCGCGATCCGGTCACCCACCCACACCCCCGCACTGGCGGCCACCCACCCCTCGTCGTCGACCACCAACGCCGGCCCCGCGGCCAGTACCGGCTCTCCCACCCGACGAAGCCGATCCAGCCGCTCTCGATGCCGCTGCCACAGCCGAGACTCCGCCAAACGCCGTCCGGTCTCCACCAACGCACCGATCGCCGGGTGCAGGGTCAACGCGGGACCGCTGACATTGATCACGCCGAGCAGTTCCCCCGTCCTCGGGTCATGGACGGGGGCCGCGGTGCAGTACCAGGAGTGCTGCCGCCGTTCGAAATGCTCCCCGGCGAGCAGCTCGACCGGAGCCGCCTCGACGAGTGCGGTGCCGATGGCGTTCGTCCCCACCCGTCTCTCACTCCACTCCGCCCCCTCGCAGAACCCGAGCCCATCGGCCCGCCGTCGAACCGCGGGCGTTCCCTCCCGCCAGAGAACCACGCCGTCTCGGTCGGTGATGACCAGCAGCACGTGGGAGGCGTCGGACATCGCACCGACCACCTGTCTTAGCTCCGTCACGACGCCCCGCAGCGGTGAGACCTCCCGGCGCAGTGCCAGCTCTTCCCCGGCCAGGCGGCCACGGACATTGAGCGCATCGGCTTGCAGTCCGAGACGGCGTACCCGCGACCACGACCGGAAGACGATCCCACGCGGGCGCATCGGCGGCCGCCGCCCCGAGATGACGGCCTCGTGCATACGGATGAGGTCACGCGCGTGGTCAGGAAGGCTCCGACCCGGCGGGACGGCACTGGGCACGCTCACGGTCACCTCCCGCGCCGCCGTGGTGAAGCCGAGAGCGGGTGCCGCCCACGACACTCACCAAGGCATGCAATTCCCTGCAACGGTTGTCCCTCCCCACCACCGCTGCCTGTGATCGAGATTACACAGATGTCGATGGAGGCAGGAGTGGCGATGGCACAGACGATCGGCCGAGAAGCACTGGTGGACTCCCCGCAGGCACGTGTCGACGCCTGGCTGGAGCGATTCGAGGCCGCGCTGACCGCACGTGACATCGAAACGGCCGCGAGGATGTTCGCCACGGAGAGTTACTGGCGTGATCTCGTGGCGTTCACCTGGAACATCAAGACCGTCGAGGGACGCGAAGGCGTCGCGGACCTGCTCCACGCATGCCTGGACCACACCGCCCCTTCGGGTTTTCGCGTCACCGAGCCCCCGACCGAGGCCGACGGGGTCGTCGAGGCATGGCTGGAGTTCGACACCGCCACCGGCCGCGGCCAGGGGCATCTCCGCTTGACCGACGAGGGCGCGTGGACACTGCTCACCGCCCTGCGGGAACTCAAGGGATTCGAGGAACCACGGGGGCCTCGGCGCCCGCAAGGGGTCGAGCACGGCGTCGTCCGAGGACGCCGGTCCTGGGCGGAGCAGCGGGAACGGGAACAACGCGAACTCGGCTACCAGCGCCAGCCCTACGTCGTCGTGATCGGCGGCGGACAGGGCGGCATCGCCCTCGGCGCACGGTTACGCCAGTTGGACGTGCCGTCGCTGGTGGTGGAACGTCACGCCCGCCCGGGCGATTCGTGGCGCACGCGGTACAAGAGTCTGTGCCTGCACGACCCCGTCTGGTACGACCACCTGCCCTACCTGCCGTTCCCGGACAACTGGCCGGTGTTCGCACCGAAGGACAAGATCGCCGACTGGCTGGAGATGTACGTCCGGGTGATGGAGGTGCCGTACTGGACGCGGTCGGAGGTCACGTCGGCCTCCTGGGACGAGCGGACACAGCAGTGGACGGTGACGGTCGACCGCGGCGAGGAAACGGTGGTGCTGACACCCCGTCACCTCGTCTTCGCCACGGGCATGTCGGGTAAGCCGAACATCCCGTCGTTTCCGGGGATGGACGTCTTCGAGGGCGAACAGCACCATTCCTCACAACACCCGGGCCCCGACGCCTACACCGGAAGGAAAGCGGTCGTCATCGGCTCCAACAACTCGGCCCACGACATCTGCGCGGCCCTGTGGGAACACGGCGCGGACGTGACCATGGTGCAGCGCTCGTCCACCCATGTCGTCCGGTCGGAGTCACTCATGGAATTCGGCCTCGGCGACCTCTACTCCGAGCGGGCGGTGGCCGCGGGTATCACGACGGAAAAGGCAGATCTGACCTTCGCGTCCCTGCCCTACCGAATCATGCCCCGATTCCAGATCCCCATCTACGAGAAAATCAAGGAGCGGGACGCGGATTTCTACGCACGGCTGGAGAAGGTCGGTTTCCAACTCGATTGGGGCGATGACGGATCCGGCTTGTTCATGAAATACCTCCGCCGTGGCTCGGGCTATTACATCGACGTGGGCGCCTCGGAACTCGTCGCCGAAGGAAAGATCAAACTCGCGCACGGCCAGGTCGACCATCTGACCCGTGACAGCGTGGTGCTGGCCGACGGCACCGAACTGGAAGCCGATCTCGTCGTCTACGCCACCGGTTACGGATCGATGAACGGATGGGTCGCCGACATCGCGGGGCAGGAGATGGCCGACCGGGTCGGGAAGTGCTGGGGCCTCGGCTCGGGGACGACCAAGGACCCGGGCCCCTGGGAAGGCGAGCAGCGCAACATGTGGAAGCCCACGCAGCAGCCGGGCCTGTGGTTCCACGGCGGGAACCTGCACCAGTCACGCCATTACTCACTGTATCTGGCGCTGCAGCTCAAAGCGCGTTACGAAGGCATCCCCACACCGGTTTACGGGCTTGAAGAAGTGCACCACCTGTCCTGAGCCGAAAGCGGCACCGGAGGCGCCACGACCAGTCCCACGGCGCTTCCGGTGCCACCCGACCGACCTCTGTCCACTACGGAATGATCGCCCTAATCGGGAACCGCATCGACGAAGCCGACGAAACGTTTATTCCGACGTCCTGCCCCGCATCACGGTTTTCAACCCAGCCACGAAAGCCCTCTCAAAAAACGCGAGCGCCGAATGTCACCGACTTTTGACGGGTTGTTGTCCCTGCCGCACTCGGCCAGCCTGAATCCATGAGACTACGACGTCGGGGACTCGCCACCGTCACAGGACTATTCATGCTCGCCGGCCTCGCGGCACCGGTCGGCGCACAACCACTCGACGAACCACTCGACGAACGCGGCTTGTTCGAAGTACGCGACACGGACGTCGCGCAACGCACCACCATCGCCGACTCAGGTGTCGACGTGTGGGGCGTACACGACGGCACGATGACGTTCGCCGCGGAGCCCGAGCAGGTGCAGAAGCTGCGCGCCGCAGGCTTGGACCTCGTGCGGATCGGCGACCTCGACCGGATGCTCGCCGACCACAACCCGGGAGTGCGCGCGGCGGCGGACGAATTCCCCCCGGGGGACGAGGCTTATCACACTTACACCGAACTCACCGAAGTGCTCCGGCAAACCGTGTCCGACCACGGCGACATCGCGAAACTGACGAGCATCGGGAAGTCCTACGAAGGCCGCGACCTGCACCTGATCACGATCAGCGGCAACGTCGAGGTCGACGAGGACGAACCAGAGGTGTTGTTCACGTGCAACCAGCACGCTCGGGAACATCTGACCACCGAGATGTGCCTGCGCATCATCCAACGCTTCACCGATGAGTACGGCCAAGACCCCACGGTCACGGAACTGGTGGACACCCGCGAGATCCACGTGATCCCGACCGTGAACCCGGACGGCGCCGAGTACGACATCGAAGGCGGACGGTACCGGGGATGGCGCAAGAACCGCCAAGGCAACGGCACCGACCTCAACCGGAACTGGGGTTACCAGTGGGGTTGCTGTGGTGGTTCGAGCGGATCGCCCTCCAGCGACACCTATCGGGGGCCTGAACCGTTCTCCGCGCCCGAGACCGCGGCCGTGGCCGAGTTCGTCGACTCCCGGGTGGTGTCCGGAACCCAGCAGATCACGGCGCACATCGACTTCCACAGCTACTCGGAGCTGGTGCTGTGGCCGTTCGGCTACACCTACTCCGACACCACCGAGCGCATGACACCCGAGCAGGCCAAACGATTCCAGGACGTCGGCGCCCGACTCGCCGCCAGCAACGGTTACACCCCACAACAGTCGAGCGACCTCTACATCACCGACGGCAGCATCAACGACTGGATGTGGGCGGAGCACGGCATTCTGAGCTTCACCTTCGAGATGTATCCGACCGGCGGTGGCCTCGGCGGTTTCTACCCGCCCGGTGATCGCATCGAGCCGGAGACCAAACGCAACGACGAGGCGGTGGAGATCCTGCTCACCGAGGCCGGCGCGGCGTAGTCACCCGGGCTCGACGTCATTTCCGAAGAACACCGCCTGAACGCCTGCTTCCCGTTGTGCTCGGGGAGCAGGCGTTCGGCTCTGGTAGGGATGTGGGAAAACGGGCGAGACTGGGTGGATGACTGCCGACGCCCACACGTCCGAGATGTCACCGGAAGAGGCCATCGAGGCCGCTCTCGAGCTGCTGCGGGCCCGTGGACAGCGGATCACCGGGGCACGCAGCGCCGTCATCGAGGCACTCGCGCGACTCGACGACCATCCGAGCGCGGAACGGCTCTACGAGCGAGTGCGCGCGCTGCACCCCACGGTTCACCGGGCCACCGTCTACCGCACATTGGACACTCTGACGGCCCTCGGCGTGGTGACGCACGTGCACACCGGTGGTGGAGCGACCGCCTACCACCTCGCCCCGCGTGTGACCCCTGGGCACTTGCACGCGCAGTGCCGCGACTGCGACCGGATCGTCGATCTGCCCGGCGACCTCCTCGATCCGATCGTGGACCGACTCTCCCGCGAGGACGTGTTCGAACTCCATCCCACGCACGTGGCCCTGTCCGGTCGATGCCGGGAATGCCGAGCCGCCGAACGCTGAGCACTGTCGGTAACCCGCCCACAGCAGCGATCCCCCGCATGCGTCCTTGACGCGACTTTGTCGCACCTGCGACCCTGTTGTGCACAGTGTGACGGCCGCCTCACATGCCGTATCCGATCCCGTCCGACCGGTTCCGAGGGGGCAGCGGCCTTGACGTCCACCACGAGGGTCAACGTCTCCGACGGTCGTCCGGTCGACGACCTCGGGCGGACGATTCGACGGCGCCACACCATCTTCTGGCTCAGCGGCCTCAGTCTGGGCCTGGTGCTCACGATCGTGCTCGCGGTCGGTGTGGGCGCGGTGAGCGTGCCGCCGTCGACCGTGTCCCGGATCCTCGGCCATCACCTTCTGGGCGCACCCGCCGAGATGGATTGGACCCTCGCCCAGGACTCCATCATCTGGCAGGTGCGCCTGCCACGAGTCCTGCTCGGCGCCGTGGTCGGTGCCGCGCTCGCGGTGTGCGGTGTCGCGCTTCAGGCGATGGTGCGCAACATGCTCGCCGACCCCTACCTACTCGGTGTGACGTCGGGGGCCTCGACCGGCGCGGCGGGGGCGATCCTGTTCGGTTTCGCGGCCGGACTGGGGGAGAACGCCCTGTCCGCGAGCGCCTTCCTGGGAGCGCTCGGCGCATCCGTCGTGGTCTTCCTCGTCGCTCGGGCCGGGGGACGGATCACCTCGCTGCGCTTGTTGCTGGCGGGGGTCGCCGTCGGCTACGCGCTCTACGCGGCCACCGGTTTCCTGATCTTCGCCTCCGGTTCGGCAGAAGGCTCGCGTTCCGTGCTGTTCTGGTTGCTCGGTTCCCTCGGCCTCGCCCGTTGGGGACTGCCCTTGGCCTTGGTGCTGGTGATCGTGTGCCTCACCGTGGCGATGCTCATCGTGTGGGGACGCCGACTCGACGCCCTCTCGGTCGGCGACGAGACCGCGCACGCCCTCGGGATCTCACCGACGGGGTTCCGGGTGCGGCTGCTCGTGGTGGTCTCCCTCTGTGTCGGGGCCGTGGTGGCCGCCTCCGGCGGCATCGGCTTCGTGGGTCTGGTGATCCCGCATGTCGCACGGCGTTTCGTGGGGGCTGCGCACAGCCGGGCGGTTCCGGTGGCCGCGCTGCTCGGCGCCGTCTTCCTCGTCTGGGCCGACGTCGTGGCGCGCGTGCTGCTGGAACCCCGCGAGTTGCCCATCGGCATCATCACCGCCCTCGTCGGCGCCCCGTTCCTGCTGTTGCTCGTTCGACGCTTCCAAGCGGCGGGCAGCGGATGAACCGTTAATGCCGACAGCGAAGGAGAGCACCCCATGCGCCTTGTCCACCGACGTTTCCCCGTCCTCACGCCCGCGTTGGCTCTCCTGCTGCTCGGCACCGCGTGCGGTGGTCCCGTGGCCACCGGGGAACGTCCGACGGCATCGGCCGGGCACTTTCCGCTGACCATCACCAACTGCGGGGTCGACGTCACGTTCGACGGGCCTCCCGAACGGATCATCCTGCTGGAGAGCGCGCCGGTGGCGACCATGCGGGCGCTCGGGGTCCTGGACTCCGTCGTACTACGGGCAGGTGCGTTCCCACCCGAGTACTACGACGCCGAGACCAACGCGGCCCTGCGAGCCATCCCGTCCCTCGGCGAGGAGCTGGACTCGAGTGGGCATCTCCAGATCTCCGAGGAAGTGATCATCGCCCAGCAGCCCGACCTGGTGCTGGGCCTCCCCGACGGGGTCACCCGCGAAGGGCTCGAGGCGGTGGGCAGCAACGTGTTGGTGCAACCCACGATGTGCCCGGGCGGGGTTGGCGCCACCACGTTCGACGACGTCTACGAACAGATCAACACCTATGGCCGTCTTTTCGACCGGCAGGACCGGGCGGCGGAGCTGGTGGCTTCGTTACGGCAACGGGTCGCGGCCGTCGAGAAGGCCGTTGAGAAGGCCGTTGAGAAGGCCGTGGGCCGGCCGAGGCGCTCGGCCGCCGTGCTGTATCCCACGATCGGTGGAGGCGTCGGTTACGCCTACGGCAACGAGAGCATGGCCCACCCGCAGTTGGAATCCGCCGGGTTCACCAACGTCTACGCCGACGTCGACGAGCGGGTGTTCGAGGTGACGCTGGAGGATGTCCTGGAGCAGGACCCGGACGTGCTGGTGTTGCTCCACGTCGACGGTGACCCGGACGCGGTCAAGGACGCGGTGGTGAACCTGCCCGGAGCCGATGCGCTCACCGCCGTGCGCAACGACGACATCCTGGTGCAGTTGTTCAACTTCACCGAACCACCGACACCGTTGTCGGTGGACGGGCTGGAGCGGATCCACGAGACGTTCGGGGCCGACTCGTGATCACCGCGGAGAACGTCTCGTTCGCCTACGGCGATACCGTCGTGCTCGACGGTGCGCGGATCAAGGTCGGCCGCGGTCGGGTGGTGGGACTGATCGGGCCCAACGGCAGCGGCAAGACCACATTCCTGCGCACACTTTACGCCGCGCTCGCTCCCCGGGCGGGCCTCGTCAGCCTCGACGACACTCCCCTGACCGCGCTGTCCCCGCGGCGGATCGCCAAACGGATCGCCGTGGTGGTCCAGGAGAACTCCACCGAACTCCCCCTGACGGTGGCCGAGACAGTCCTTTTGGGACGGTCTCCGCATCTGACGGCGTTCCAGCGATACTCCACGCGGGACTACGAGATCGCCGCGGCGGCGCTCACCGAGGTCGGGGCCCGGCATCTGGCCGACCGGATCTTCGCCGGGCTGTCGGGCGGGGAGAAGCAGCGGGTGCTCATCGGACGAGCGCTCGCGCAACAGGCGGATCATCTGCTCCTGGACGAGCCCACCAACCATCTCGACATCCGCTACCAGCACGAGGTGTTGCAGCTGGTGCGCACTCTCGACGTGAGCACGATCGTCGTGCTGCACGACCTCAACCTCGCCGCCCGCTACTGTGACGAGGTGGTCCTGCTGGAACGCGGAACGGTCAGGGCGGTCGGCACTCCCGACGAGGTGTTCCGACCGGAAATCCTCGAACCGATCTACCACATCGGTGTCCAGCGAGTGTTCTCCGGCGGAGAACTGCAATTACTGTTCCAGCCGCTCCCCCACCCCGTCGCGAAATGACGTGCGCGGTGGCGGACGGACCGTGACAACGGAAAAGCCGGTGACGAGCAATCGATCGTCACCGGCTTTCGCACGGTCAACGGGGCCGAAACCGCTCACCCCCGCTCGGGCAGGCCCTTGATCTTCCTCACGGCCCACCACGCGCTGGGCAGGGTCCCGGTCGCCAGGGCGATCTTGATGGCGTCACCGATCAGGAACGGCACCACGCCCATCATCAGCGTTTCGGCCACACCTGCGCCGAGCGAGACCCCGAGCCAGGTCAGCCCGAACGCGTAGATCACCAGGTTGCCGGCGATCATCGTCAGAGCCGCACGGGGCAGGGAGCGATCCCAGCCACGCTCCGACGCCCTACCCACGAGCACGGCCGCCGCCACCATACCGAGGAGGTATCCCGCGCTCGGCGCCGTGAGGATGCCAAGCCCGGAGTTCCCCTCGGCGAAAACCGGCAGTCCGGCGAACCCGACCGCCAGATACGCCAGGAGGGTCACAGCGCCGCGCAGCGCCCCGAAGGAAGCACCCACCAACAGCACCGCGAAGGTCTGCCCGGTGAGCGGGACCGGGGTGAACGGAAGGGGGATCGCAACCTGCGCGGCGACGGCGATCAGAGCGACACCACTGGCGACGATCGCGAGCTCAGCGACTTTCCCACGCGCGGGGACCAGCGTGGGTACGAGAGGGATCGAGGTCATGAATCACTGCTCCATCGAGTCCTGGAGTGTGGGAGGCGGCGCAAGGCCCCAAACGGTGTCCGAGACGTCAAGGACCTCACCGCCACTCCTTTCTGAATGCCGCTACCACAGACACCGGTGTAGGCCGTTAATGACGTGCTTGCGCAGCGGCCACAGTACGGGTTACGCGACGGTAAGGGTGAGGAAGTCCGGCGTCGGCCACAACCGAAGGACGCTTGCTGACTCAGCGGATCAGACCGGCTCCTTTCCGTCGCCAGCTCCGCAGACGCTCGGGCCTCCTTGCGGGCCACACGCCTATCCGACGACCGGATGGCGGATCCCACCGGTCGGCACGCGCGGCACCGAGGTTTTCAAATAGCAAAAGAGTGCTGTGAATCAGGACGAATAATGGACAGCGGCGACGGAGAATCATCCGACCTGAACGTCTCGCCCGGTTCAAACCCGTCATCGACGACACGGATATAAATATTTCTCTACTAGATTCATTGATAAAATGTGTTAGCCATTTCGATCGTAGTGACCTAGCGTCGGTCACATGAGGCATTCGCCAACCTCCGCTGGCGTCCAGGTCCGCCGCCTGTCCTACGGCTTCTCCCCACATCACGTCGGTGAGCTCCGGCAAGCGGAGAGCTCGCGGGGCATCGTCATGATTCTCCACGGTGGCTTCTGGCGGTCTCACCGCACTCTGGACATGACCGCCCCGATGGCCGAGGCCTTGACCCTCCGCGGATTCGACACCTGGAACGTCGAGTACCGCCGAGGTAGTCGTGGAACCTGGTCGGAGACCCTCTCCGACGTCGCCGCCGCATTCGATCACATCGAGGCGCTCGCCGACGAGTATTCCCTGAACACCGAACGAATCCTCCTGTTCGGCCATTCGGCCGGCGGACACCTCGCCGCGTGGTGTGCGGGACGGTCGGCGACCGCGTCCCGCCACGGTGCCACCCCTCCCCCTCTCCCCGTTCACGGACTGGTCACAGCGGGCGCGGTACTCGACCTCGCCGCCGGGGCCAGGGAAGGGATAGGCGAGGACGCGGTCGTCGAATTCCTCGACGGGGGACCGGAGGACGTGCCCGAGCGATACGCCGAGGCGGACCCCGTCCGGCGCGTTCCCACGAACGTTCCCACGTACTGCGTGCACAGCGCCAAGGACGAACGAGTCCCGTTTGGACAATCCGTCCGCTATATCCGAGCGGCTCGACAAGCCGGCGACGACATTTCCCTCATCGCGGCCCGCGGGAACCACACGGACTGCATCACGGTGGGACACATCGACTTCGAACTCGTCGTCCACGGACTGGAAGAGCTCGCGTCGATGGCCCCACGGCACGCGGGTAGGGACGCACCGTAGGGCACCGATTCATCCTCGCGACCGGCCAGCCTCGTGGCGCTGTCGAGCGGTGTGCTGACAGCGCCACGAGGACCTCTCCCACCGACAGGATTTTATCCTAATAGGACTTTATTTATTCACGAAAACTCAGGACTTCGCCCGGGAGCGTACAGACCGCGTGAGAGACCACGTAAGGTTTCGCGGTCGTCGCGTCACCCCTCCGCGTCGAACAACCTCTCAGCGGTCGCCATGAACGCACGCACCGCCGGCACGTTGCGCCGACTACGCAGACAGACGGCGAAGGCCGGATCGTCGAGGTGGGTCCTGGGGTCACCCTGAAACCCGGTGACCACGTCATCCCCCTCTACGGTCCGGAATGCGGGACCTGCGAGATGTGTCGCAACGGCCGCACCAATCTCTGCTGGAAGATCAAGTCCACTCGCGACCGTGGCGTCATGCCCGACGGCACTTCCCGCTTCTCCCTCAACGGAGAGACCGTCTATCACTTCATGGGGACCTCGACGTTCTCCCACTACACGGTGGTTCCTGAGATCGCTCTCGCCCGCATCCGCCCGGACGCGCCGCTTGAGTCCGTCTGCCTGCTGGGCTGCGGGGTCACCACGGGTGTCGGAGCGGCCCTCGATGATGTCCGCGAGGACGACACCGTCGTGGTGTTCGGGCTCGGCGGCATCGGCACCAACGTCGTCCAAGGCGCCCGCATCGCGGGAGCCGGCCGCATCATCGGGGTCGACACCGTCGCCACTAAACGACCGCTCGCGGAGAAGTTCGGCATGACCGACTTCGTCGACGCGTCCTCGGTCGACGACCCCGTCGAGGCGATCCGCGACCTCACCGGGGGCGGAGTCGACACCGCCTTCGAATGCACCGGGCTCGTCCCGGTCATGCGGCAAGCGGTGGATGTGTGCAAACCCGGCTGGGGCGTCTGTGTTCTGCTCGGCGTCGAACCCAGAGGAGCCGAACTGTCCTTCCCGCCCGTCGACGTCCGCTACGGAAAGACGATCAAGGGCAGCTACTTCGGTGGTGTCAAGGGACGAAGCGGTCTCGGCCGCTTCGTCGACATGTACCTGGACGGCGTCCTCGACATCGACTCGCAGATCACCCACCGCAGCACGTTGGCCGAGATCAACGAGGGCTTCGATCGGATGGCCCGCGGCGAAGGCATTCGCACGGTCGTCACTTTCAGTTGACCCCGCATCCAAGAGGAATCCCATGGCATCTGTCGCACTGTCTCCCGCGGCCCGCACCCAGGCGCTAGAGAACATGGCACGCGAGGAGCTCGACGTACTCGTCATCGGTGGTGGCGTCGTGGGGAGTGGAGCCGCCCTCGACGCCGTCACCCGCGGTCTGCGCGTCGGCCTCATCGAGGCCCAGGACTTCGCGGCCGGGACGTCGAGTCGCAGCTCCAAACTCATCCACGGCGGCCTTCGCTACCTGGGGATGCTGGACTTCCGGCTCGTCGCCGAGGCTCTTCGGGAACGTGGACTGCTCATCCAGAAGCTCGCGCCTCACCTGATCCGGCCGGTACCGTTCATCTACCCACTCAAACACCGCGTGTGGGAACGGTTCTACGCCGATTCCGGCGTCGCGCTGTACGACACGCTCGGCATGCTCACCGGACAGTCCCGAGGCGTACCGCGCCACTACGACGCCCAGGTCGACGACGCTCGTCACACCCTGTTCGTCGCCCGCACCGCCGCCGCTTACGGGGCCCACGTGGCCAACCGCGCCCGTGTCGTCGGATTCCTCAAAGAGGCCGGACGGGTCATCGGGGCCGAGGTCTCCGACATGGAGACCGGAGAACGCATCCGCATCCGAGCGAAGCGGGTCGTCAACGCCACCGGGGTGTGGACCGAGGAGACCCTGGGCTTGTCCGGTGAGCGCGGTGGACGTCGGGTGCGCGCGTCGAAGGGCATCCACCTGGTGGTGCCCCGGGATCGCATCCGCTCGGACTCCGGGCTCATCCTGCGCACCGAGAAGTCCGTGTTGTTCGTCATCCCCTGGGGAAGGCAATGGATCATCGGCACCACCGACACCGACTGGGAGCTCGGCAAGGACCATCCCGTCGCGTCGAAGGCGGACATCGACTATCTGCTGGACCGGGTCAACGCCGTACTCGAGGACCCGCTCACCCATGAGGACATCCAGAGTGTCTACGCCGGGCTGCGGCCGCTTCTGGCCTCCGGCCCGGGTCCGACGGCGAAACTCTCCCGCGAGCATGCCGTCGAGTCCCCCGTGCCGGGCCTGGTGGTGATCACGGGAGGCAAGTACACGACTTACCGGGTCATGGCCAAGGACGCCATCGACGCCGCCGTCACGGGACTGGGCAGGAAGGTTCCGCCCTCGTGCACCAAGGACGTCCCGCTGCTCGGCGCGGAGGGCTGGCGGGCCCTGCAAAACTCCGTGCCCAGCCTCGCCGAGCAGTCCGGACTCAGTCCGACTCGCGTGGAAAGCCTCCTGGGCCGCTACGGATCCCTCGTCCACGAAATTCTCGACCTGATCCGCCAAGACCGTTCGCTCGGTGAACCACTCACCTCGGCACCGGCTCACTTACGTGCCGAGATCGTCTACGCGGCGAGCCACGAAGGGGCCAGGCACCTCGACGACGTCCTCACCCGCCGGACACGCATCGGTATCGAAACCTCCGACCGCGGTCTCGACGTCGCTGAGGAGGCCGCCTCCCTCATCGGGCCCCTCCTCGGTTGGAGTGCCGAGCAACGTGCGAGCGAAGTCGAGGCCTATCGCGGTCGGATCGCCGCTGAGCGGGAGAGTCAGACCATGCCCGACGACGTCACGGCCCATGCGGTCCAGCTCGGTGCGCTCCCGCGCGCCGTCCAGTCGTCGAATTAGTGGGCATGCCTCGGTGACCGCGCCTGGCGTGGGAGCACGGGCATACGTCCGCGCTCATCGGCTTATGAACCGGTTGTTCGTCGTTTGGCGACGTCCGCGGCCGCGGACGACCCGCACGGGTCCCGCGGTCGCGGCGTTGCTGTCGACGGTGGTGTCCTCCTGCCGCACCGGTCGTTGCGAACCCGGTGTTCTCAAGGCCGTCTCGCCGCTCGGGTTCTCGTCGGACCGCATGGTCCCGACCGGACGTCAGGGGTGAGGTCGGGCAACCGAGCGGTCGTCGAAGTGACGCCCACCACGCGGCCACATGCGAGACCGTGCCGGACGGCCGCCTCCTGCGAAGCGACCGGCTTGTCGCCCTGGCCTGGAGAACACCCGTTCCGGGCTTGCCGCCCCCTCTCCTGCCAACCATTCTGAGAAAACGGCTACAGCGTCGTGGCTTCAGCATGTGGCGGAGGTGGAATCGTGGCCAGCCGACCCACGCTCATCGGATCAGTCCAACGCGCCCTCCACCTGCTGGACGCGGTGGGCGCGAACGATCGACCCGTGCCGGCGAAACTCCTCGCCCGTCAGGTGGGGCTCCCCCTTCCCACGACCTACCACTTGCTGCGCACCCTCGTTCACGAGGGTTATCTGCGCAAACTCGAAGACGGCTACGTCCTCGGTGACCACGTCAGCTCGCTGTGCCGACACACCGCCACACAGCGGCTTTTGACACGGACCCGACCGGTGCTGCGGGCTCTGCGGGACGAACTCCGCGGCGCGGCGTACCTGTCGCTGTATTCCGACGGCGAGATCCGGCTCGTCGACGTCGTGGACGGGCCCGCCACCCCGTCCGCCGACCTGTGGGTGGGCGTGCACGAAGCCGGTCACGCGACCGCCTTCGGCAAGTGCATCCTGTCCACCCTCCCGCCCGGCGAGCGCAAGGACTACCTGGCCCGGCACAAGCTCGCCGACCTGACTCCCCACACCATCACCGACACCCGTGTCCTGGAACAGCGTCTGGCCCGGGGCGGGGACGTGTTCGACGACCGCGAGGAGTACTTGGTCGGCACGGCGTGTCTCGGCAGCGTCGTCCGCGGGCCGGGTGTCGTCGGCGCCGTCGCGATCTCGGTGCCCGCACACCGTTACGCCGCGGTCAAGACGTATCAGACGGCCGTTCGTCGGGCCGCGTGTCGGATCGCCCGTGCCGTGACGCTGACGCCCTGAGCGCCATCCTTTGTTCGTGGCACCCGGTATCACCATCTGAAATCGGCGTCGTTGTGGGCCCTGTCCGGAGAGACAACAGTGATTTCCGAAGGACTTCCGAAGACTCTCCGGACCCGGGAGGGCGCATGGACACAGCGACGAGGCTGGAGCTTTACCGCACCATGGTGCTCATCCGCACCTTCGAGGAAGCGATCCTGCGGGAGTACCACGCCGACAAGAAACCCGTGTTCGACATCGGGGCCGGTGCCATCCCCGGCGAAATGCACCTGTCCGCCGGACAGGAACCCGTCGCGGCGGGGGTGTGCGCGCACCTGACCGTCGACGACGCCGTCACCGCCGCCCACCGTCCGCACCACTTCGCCATCGCCCACGGAGTCGATCTGGAGAGGATGACGGCCGAGATCTTCGGCAGGGTGGACGGGCTTGGCAAGGGCCGCGGCGGGCACATGCACCTGTTCGACCCGGATACGCACTTCTCCTGCTCCGGCATCATCGCGGAGGGCTATCCCCCCGCGCTCGGCCAGGCACTGGCGTTCCAACGGCGGGGGACCGACCGGATCGCGGTGGCCGTCGCGGGAGAAGGCGCGGCCAACCAGGGTGCCTTCCACGAGTCACTCAACTTGGCGGCACTGTGGAAACTGCCCGTGGTCTTCGTCATCGAGGACAACGACTGGGGGATCTCCGTACCCCGCAGCGCGTCCACGTGTGTCACGTCGAACGCCGTTCGCGCCGCCGGCTACGGCATCCCCGGCAAGCGGGTGGAGGACAACTCCGTCGAGGCCGTGTACGAGGTGGCCGGCGAAGCGGTCGCCCGGGCGCGTGCGGGTGAGGGGCCGAGTCTCATCGAGGTGCACACACTACGCCTGTGGGGCCACTTCGAGGGTGACGCCCAGGCCTATCGGTCTGATTTGGAAGGTTTGCCGGGGCGTGATCCGTTGCCCACCTACGAGCGCGAACTGCGCACGGCCGGCGTACTCGACGACGACGCGGTGAAGTCCGTGGCGGCCGAGGCGAGCGAACGGGTGGAGGCCGCGATCGCCTTCGCCAAGCGAAGCCCGGAACCCAGCCCGGAATCGGCACTCGAGCACGTTTTCGCCTGAACCCGAGGAGGAGCAATGTCGCTCACCGACAGTCCCGCACCGTCGACCACGCCGACGGGCCGTAAGCTGAGCACCGCCAAGGCGATGGTCGAGGGCATCGCCATGGAGATGGAACGCGACGAGGACGTCTTCGTTCTGGGCGAGGACGTGGGAGCCTACGGCGGTATCTTCAGTTCCACCACGGGTCTGCTCGACCGGTTCGGGCCCCACCGCGTCATGGACACGCCCATTTCCGAGACCGCGTTCATCGGCACGGCCATCGGAGCGGCCGTGGAAGGCATGCGACCGATCGTCGAACTGATGTTCGTCGACTTCTTCGGCGTGTGCATGGACCAGATCTACAACCACATGGCCAAGATCCACTTCGAGTCCGGTGGCAACGTGAAGGTCCCCATGGTGCTGATGACGGCCGTCGGTGGTGGATACTCCGACGGAGCGCAGCACTCGCAATGCCTGTGGGGCACGTTCGCGCACCTGCCGGGGATGAAGGTGGTGGTACCGAGCAATCCGGCGGATGCGAAGGGTTTGATGATCTCCGCGATCCGGGACGACAACCCGGTGGTGTACATGTTCCACAAGGGGATCATGGGACTGCCGTGGATGGCGAAGAACCGGCGTGCGGTCGGTCCGGTTCCGGAGGGGGACTACGAGGTACCGATCGGGAAGGCCAGCATCGCGCGTCCGGGAACGGACGTCACCATCGTGACGCTGTCGTTGTCGGTGCATCACGCCCTGGACGTGGCCGAGAAACTCGCCGTCGAGGGCATCGACTGTGAAGTCATCGACCTCCGCAGTCTTGTCCCGCTGGACACCGAGACCGTGCTGGAGTCGGTCGGCCGTACCGGAAGGCTCCTCGTCGTGGACGAGGACTACCTGTCGTTCGGACTCTCCGGGGAGATCGTCGCGCGGGTCGCCGAAGTGGACCCCGGTCTCCTGCGTGCACCGGCATGCCGGGTCGCCGTGCCCGATGTGCCGATCCCTTACGCCCGCTGCCTCGAGTACGCCGTTCTGCCCACCACCGACCGGATCACCGAGGCCGTGCTCGGCCTGATGGAACGATGACCGAGATCCCGTTCCCCGTCGTGTCGGCGAAGGAGCCCGAGGCGGAAGGTGTGCTGGCGACCTGGTTCGCCGAGGACGGCCAGCGGGTCTCCAGTGGTGAGCTGATCGCGGAGGTCGCCGTCGACAAGGTGGATGTCGAGGTCCCCGCACCGGCCTCCGGCGTGCTGCGGTTGCTCGTCGCAGAAGGCGACGTGGTCAAGCAAGGCACTCCGATCGCCCGGTTGGAGTGAGATTGTGCCGCCGGGTGGTGGCCATCCGGCGGCTTCTCACTTCGGCACCCACACCGGGACGCGGCGTTGCCGTCCACACGAGGTGGGCTGCTGCTGCACGCCGAACCGCAGGGCGCGGACGATCCGGTGACACCTGTCGGTTCACCGCATCGCCGTGCGCCGACGGGACGGTTACACGAGAACGGTCACCAACAGTGTCGCAATGGACAAGGCCAGCATGCCAAGACAGTTGATCCAGAATTCGCTTTTGAGGAATTTCGCCCTGATGTGCGCGTAAGCCGCGGCGACGAAGTAGGCGATCACGCCGACATTGGCGGCGATGCCGACACCGGCGACGAAGAGACCGACGATCAAGCCGGCGGCGGCGATGAGCTTGATGTAGATCAGTGCCCACCACCAGTCTCGGGGGAAATTGACACCGTCAAGACATCTTTGAATGAATCGTGGCGGCTTGACGGACATGACGGCATCACCGAAGAGGACGACCGCCAAGACGATGGAAGGCCACTGGGGAACCGATTCGACGACCATATCTCCTCCGAATCGCTGAGATCGACTCAGTGAATTGACATATCTTTCAATAGAAAACGCCGCACGAGAATTTATCCGCTACCCAGAAGAAAACACACCACACTCCCGAAAACAGCGTTGTCCCAAACGGCGACCGATCTTTTTCCAGCGAAAGCTATCACAGACGATCTTCAGCGAGATCCGGGTTCCACCCACACCCGAGACGGCCTCACCCCAGCCGCTCGGGCGCCGGACCCGACGAGGGAGCCCACCCGCGGCGACGCCCCACCCAGGCGGACATCCCCGCGAACAACACTCACCTCCACACCTCCACCGAACACTCCCTACAGCCCAGGGAAGCGGGAAAGTCGACAACGGAATCCCGTCGTCGCCGTCGAGGCCATGCCCGCCTCCCCCTGCGGACGCGACCGCACGACCGGGGAGCCACTAGATCAACTCACTTTCCCGCAAAGCAACGGAAGCTCATGCTTTTCACTCGAAAAGGTGACTTCTTCACGAGTCGTAGTCGCCACCTTGGTACAAGAAGGACATAACCGCCGGGCCCTACCTCCGAAAGAAGTCATGGGAATTTCCCTCTCGATCACTCACACCGTCGCATCGGACCCCCTCCCTTGACTTACTTTCCGACAAAAGCAAGCATTGATCTCCAGACGGTCTCCACTACGTGATCCCGAAATTCCAGCCGAGTTCCAGACCCTGAGTCGGGTTACAGACCGCTCCTCCAGGAGCCCGGTAGTTCAGGAGGCACATTGACCGGCCAAGACATCGATTTCACGAAGTCCGGAGTGTCACGTTTTCCGAATCGCGACCTGGGGGTGCCTCGGTTCAAGTGCGAAGTGGGCGTACCACTCGCCCAGCAGAAGGAATTAGGGCACAACCGATTCCATCCGGACATTCCTCCGTTGTTCGAATGCGACCCCGGGGACGAAGTGATACTGGAGACCCCCGGCTACGACGACTATCAGCTCCGCGATCAGGACGACGACAGTGATCTCAATTTCGATCTCACCCGCACCCACCCGCTCGCCGGTCCGATCCGAATACGCGGCGCGGAACCCGGCGACCTGCTCGTCGTCGAGTTGCTGGACATCCAGCCCCTGAGTGGCATCGGCTACTCCAACATCCTCCCCGGGATGGGAGGGCCACTGAAGGACTGGTTCCCGAACGGGTTCAAGACGGTGTGGGACCTGCACGGCATCTACGCGACGTCCCGACAGGTCCCGGGAGTACGTATCCCCGCCATCAGCCACCCGGGCATCCTCGCCGTCGCGCCGTCGCACGAGTTGCTGGAGCAGTGGAACCGCCGTGAGGACCCATTGATCGAAACAGGCGAGGCCGGTCCCCGCGCCGAAGCCACCGACACCGCGGTGCTGCGCACCCTGGAAGGGGAGGAATGGGCTCGGGTCGCGGCGAAGGCGGCTCGCACCATTCCGCCGCGGGAGAACGGGGGGAACATGGATATCAAGAACATGTCCCGTGGTTCCAAGGTCTATCTCCCCGTGTTCGTCGAAGGCGCTCTCTTCTCCTGCGGCGACCTGCACTTCGCCGAAGGCGACGGGGAGATCACCTGGAACGCGATCGAGATGGACGGTGCGACATGGGTCAAGTTCGACCTGATCAAGGGTGGGATGGCCAGGTACGGCATCCGGAACCCGGCATTCCGTCCTTCACCGGTCGATCCGAACTTCGGCACCCGGTACATCAGCTTCGTCGGCTACAGCGCCCGCGGCGACGAGCAGCGGTACCTCGACGCGACGATGGCGGCGGTCGACGCCGTCGAACAGGCGATCGACTACCTCACCAAGTTCGGCTACACACCCGAGCAGGCCTACACGATCATCAGTGTGGCGCCCTGTGAGATGCACGTCGGCGGGATCGTCGACATCCCCAACGCCGCGGTCACGCTGAGCATCCCGGTGGACATCTTCGACCAGGACATCCTGCCGACCGCTTAGCGACCGCCCATATCGGACATATGAGATGACGACGTCCTGCGTGGAGGCGTGACGGGAACCGGGGGCGCCTGCGTGCTCAATGCACGCAGGCGCCCTTTTTAGGTGACAGGAGTCAGTCCGCGAGCCGTTTCCGGAAGTCTGAGGGCGAGATCGCCCTCGACTCGGTTCGTCAAGGGGTCCTTGTAGGGTCACGCCACAGTGAGAAACGTCGGTGTAGAAGGATTCCCCGATGTCCTTGCCCCAGCACTTTCCGCACGAACGAGAAGAAGAACCGGAGGGCACGGAGGCGTCCTCCCCGGCCCCTGACGCGTTCTCGGGTTCCTTGCACGAGGCGATCCTCAACGAGGCCCCCGTGACCACGTTGGAGGAGCTCCTCGCGGCGGGAGCCGAGGTCGACGCCGTCGACTCGTTGGGCGAGACACCACTGTGGCTGGCGGTGACCCTGGGAGCCCGTGACGCCGTGGAGGTGTTGCTTCGCGCTGGAGCAGACCCGTGGGCCCCGACGGTGGCCGGCCGCTCTCCTGGCGAGTACGCGCTGGAAGGGCCGTTGGCCGACCTGTTCCGGGACCTACCCGGCGCTCCACTGCCCGGCGAAGCCGAGCGACGAACACGCCGACACGCCGACGTCCTGTTGTCCTCGTACCGGTGGATCGACGACTTGATCGTGCGCCCGGAGGACATCACGGTCGTGGGCGGCGTGACCGAGGAACACGTCATCCAGCGGCTCGGCGCCGAGCCGGACCGCTGTCCGACGACCATGAGCCCGCTTTCCTGGTTCGACGACGAACCGACACTCGAAGATCTGGAGAACGGCCACCCGGAGACCTTCGACCTCTACCTCGGCGCTCAGGAAGGCGGGGTCTGTCTACTGGGGCAGAAAGCCACGACATCACGGGTGTGCCGTCTTCTGTCCGAGGGCACGCGGTTGGCCGCGGCCGTCTTCATCGAGGTCAAGGCCATCTGTTCTCTGGAGTGTTGGGTCGACGGCGTTCGGAACCATCGAGTGGATCCCATGGAGACCCCACCCGAGGACCTCGATGCCGCGTGGACATACCGCTTCGGCGACCACGCCCATCCCTCGTCGTACGAGGCGAGGGCCCTCGCGTTCATGACCGAGTTCACGGGCGTGGAGATCGACGCCGACTGGCTGCGCAAAGGCAGAATGCGCGGCGTCAACATCCCCGGAGCCTGACCCGACCGGGACACGGACCGATCCGATGCGGAGCACGCGGGTTTGCCGATACCCGCTCCCGTGCTTTTCACCGCACTGCCGTCCCCGAACCCGACAGCCACAGACCGGACTCCCACCCGCTCAGCTCTCCCCGATCGAGGACAACACGGGTGCCGAGAGCTCACTCGGCTGCTCGATCCGACGGGTCGACACGTGCACACCGTCCACCAGCCGGCCACGGGAGGTCGCGACCGCGGCCATGCAGAACCGAACCCACATGTTGAGCTGCACCTCTTTGGCGAACCGCAGCCGTGAGTACAGAAAGTGCACCAGGCGACTACTGCACCTGGCCCAAAGCTCGATCTCGAACACCAGGATCGCACCGTCCTGATATGCCCGGAACTGCACCTGCCCGGCTTCCAGGTGACCGCGCAGGGTCACCAGATGCAACAGCGTGTCCTCGCGGTGCACGACCTTGACGGGCCCGTTCCAGGGACCCGGCATCTCGACCAACATCTCGTCCCCGACCTCCAAGCCCTGGGTACCGACCTCGTCGGCGCGGATGTCGACCACCTCGGTGGGGACGAAATGCTTGAAGTCGTGGATCACACGGTCGATGAGCTGATCGGCGTCGATCTCGGCCGCCGCGATCCGCACGTGGAAGCGGCGATGGAACAAGGGACCACACCCGTCTGAGATCAACTGCACTCGATCGTCGATCGCATCAGGTGGTATCTGGGGTGGACGGTCCCACTCGTCCCCCACGGATTCGCTCCGGTGCAGGGGCGTTGTCTCCCACAGATAGCGCCAGGTGACGAGTGCGGTGCCCCAAAGCCACCGTGTGATCACGGCGAGCGCCCGGCGCGATCGCGACAGTCGCGACATCGATGCCCCTCCCAATCGATGAACCGGGGGTAATTCGGGTACTGACTGTGCTGTACCCCGCCTGGCGGTGGTCACACGAATCGACGAACACGGAGACGCACATGGTGATCGGGCTATTACATCGGGCAGGCGTGCGCAGCACCCACCTGTACCTCGCCTCATTGGGCACGATCGGCCTCTGCCTGGGCCTGTGGATACGTGCCAAGACGGTGGACCAAACGCAGCGTGGCAACGCCGAAAGACGGGCCCTCTTCGTGGGGCTGTGGCCGCCGACGATGTGGCTGATCGGTGACTCGCTACGGGAACACGAGTGATCCCGGATGCGAGACTGGATCTTCGGGCGGCTCGACGCCGTACGGGTCTGGAGCGATCTCGCCGACGCGCACATCAATTACTCGGTCGACGAGGTGCGCCGACCGGAATGGAACATCGACACACACCGCAAGACCCTGACCACGGAACAACCGGGGCCACCGGAGCCGGAAGGCCCCTGGGAGCATGCCTGTCAGTTGGTGCGCGATTACGAATTCTCTCCTCCGGAGATCGTCCGAGCACTGTACGACCCGAGCACACCGTTGCTCGGCCGGGACATGCTGTTGGAGGCCCGGTTCCCGGCGATCCACTTCTACTGCGGGGTTCGGATCACCGGAGTGGTGGATGAGACGCGCGAGAACGGCGACCGTTCCTGGGGGTGGGCGTACGAGACCCTCGACGGGCACCTGGAGCGCGGCAAAGTCACCTACGAGGTGGTGAAACACCACGACACGGGCCAGGTGGAATTCGTGGCCACGAGCTACTCTCAGGGAGCCCCCACCCTGGGCCCCACCACGGCACTGGGATGGCGGGTGTTCGGCCGACACATCCAGCTGCGCTTCTACCGCAGATGTGGACAGCGATTACAGACCTTCGTCGAGTCGAGGCTGCGCGGCGTGGACCCGTTGCCCGAGCCCCCGGCGCGGGTCGAGCATCTGGTGCTCGCTCCCTCCGACGCCGTGATCCACCCGCTCGACGCATTGGCGGTCCACCGCGTCTTCCCTGGCTGAAAGCGCGCCCGCGTGGCTCCTGGGACGGTGGGACCACAGGGCCACTCCCGCAAAGGAATTTCCGACACGAAACCCTGAGGAAATTGTCCACTCTGGAACGACGGATGCGCGCACGCTCCCCGAGGAGCACTCTCACCGCGCTTCGGTAACGAATCCGAAACAAGGGAGAAACAGAACTTTCCTCCCGTTCCTGGCGTCCAGCGATCCGAGCACCATCGTCGGATGTTCACATGGCGCCGCGTGGTCCCCGAATACCACCATCGGCCAATAATGTCGGCCGTACTGGCAGCATTCGGTTTCGGCTGGCTACTTCTCCACATAGCTGGCCTTCTTTTCGGCCTGGCCAGCGGAAAAGACGTCCCCGTAGTGTGGACGCTCATTGGTCTGATGTTTCTGACACTCTGGACAACCACAGCGTTTCGAGTCGGCCGAAGTGACATCTTCATCAGCGATCGTGGCGTACAACGTCGCACAGTCTGAACGACCAAGCTCTTCGACTGGCCGAACATCCGCACGTTCGATCCTCGCCCGGTTCCAGTTGTCCCGGGTATGCAGTGGCTGAAGTCAACCAACGCAGCCGGATACATCTGGGCATCCCATACGAGGGGGAACCGCACCGGACCACGGTCTCCTATTCCGTGCTGAACTTTTTCGGTCCCCGTACGAAAAGTTACGCGGAACGAACACTGGCGGAACTTCACAAAGCCCACAGACGATACCGTCAATGACGTCTGCCGAGTCGCCTCAGCACTGTGTTTGACGCCACAGAAACCGCACGGGCTTCCCTTGCCGAGGCATGCGGCCACAGCGATCCGGTGATCCACCAGAAGAGCAGCACGTGAGTACGGCGGTAGTGAACGTTGCACATGGCCCGCCGCCGCGAATCCGGATCGGCATCCCGGCTCGTCGCGTCGGACGACGTCACCGAACACCGTTACCCACGCTCACCGGCCCGCACCGAATGCCCTGACGAAGGTGAGCGAGGTCTGTGTGGTCGTCGAAACCTGGCTCGGACGGCCCTTGCCGGAAGATGCCCGGCCTTCGCCTGATCTCCGGGCGGAACGATTGGGCGAAGACAGAGTCCGGGTCACCCCACCGTCCTGGTGGGCCGGCCCGGGTGGAGCCGACC
>SMEZ01000065.1_pt1 | contig 53275 bp, 44 predicted proteins | sample 2456351 | NCBI WGS metagenome assembly SMEZ01 (sample SAMN10132605, study PRJNA489261) | soil metagenome | isolation source: day120 antibiotic-loamy sand soil ammended with composted manure from dairy... | place: USA | collected 2015-04-01 | reverse complement strand
GTGAGGACATCCCGGTGGCGGATGTGGCGGCGTCGTTCCAGGAGGCGGTCGCGGACGTGTTGACGGCCAAGGCGGTGCGGGCCGCGACCGAGCTGGGTATCGGCACGCTCGTCATCTCCGGTGGGGTGGCGGCGAATTCACGGCTGGCGAGCCTGGCGGCGGAACGCTGCGCGGACGCGGGTGTCGAGTTGCGTGTGCCACGACCGAGGTTGTGCACGGACAACGGTGCGATGATCGCCGCGTTGGGAGCGCATCTCGTCGCCGCGGGTTGCCCACCGAGTCCGCTCGATCTGTCGGCGGATCCGTCGCTGCCGGTCAGCACCGTCTGCCTGTGAGGCGGACTGCCCCGGTGGCGGCGGGTGGCGCGTCCGATGCGGTCGTGCTGAGGGGGCGAGCAGTCCGGACGGGGCGGTCGTGGCTGTCCCCTTCACGGGGCGGTCGGGATTCGTCGAGTGGTGAAGCACCCGGTCGCCGGGGGTCTCGTCTCGCGTCCGATGAGCGTTCGCATCCGCCGTGTGTGCCCACGTGTGTACAACGTGTCTTCCCCTGGCCGCGTTCCCTCGTTCGATCGTGCGTGGTGTTTTTCGCCCGGTGCGGTCTTGCAGGTCTCGCGTCGTGGTGTTGACCCCCTGAGGAGCGTGTGAGGTGTCGCCGGGAAGTGACAGACCTCTCCTGAACGAGTGGCCGGTGGGTCGACGTCGTGTTCGTACGGTCGTGGTCGCTGTGTGATCGCTCCAGGTCACGAGGCTGATCAGGGGTGAGATGCCCGGCCACCCTGGTTGCACGGCTAGCACTCAGCTGGCTAGAGTGCTAATTGCACGGCACCGCACACGCCCCGGCACCCGCGACGGCGGGGTGGTAGGAGCCGTACCCAACTAGGTACCTGCCAACGCTTTGGAAGACCCGTGGAGGTCACACCGGTGAGCGTGAACATCAAGCCGCTCGAGGACAGGATTGTTGTCCAGACGAGCGAGGCCGAGGAGACGACGGCTTCCGGTCTCGTCATCCCCGACACTGCTAAGGAGAAGCCCCAGGAGGGCAAGGTTCTGGCCGTGGGCCCGGGCCGCATCGACGACAAGGGCAACCGCATCCCCCTGGATGTCAAGGTGGGCGACGTCGTTATCTACTCCAAGTACGGCGGCACCGAGGTCAAGTACAACGGTGAGGAGTACTTGATCCTGTCCGCCCGCGACGTGCTGGCTGTCGTCAACTGACAACCGGCTAACGCGATGGACGCCCCGGGCCCCCGCATCTGCCGGGGTGCCGGGGCGTTTTGCGCTTTCTCCCAGAGAGGTTCTGATGCCTAAGCAGATTAACTTCGACGAGGTCGCTCGTCGGTCGCTCGAGCGCGGGGTGAACAAGCTCGCCGACGCGGTCAAGGTAACCCTCGGGCCGAGTGGCCGACACGTCGTGCTGGACAAGAAGTTCGGTGGCCCCACGGTCACCCTGGACGGTGTCACCGTAGCGCGCGAAGTTGAGCTGGAAGACCCGTTCGAGAACCTCGGCGCGCAGCTGGCCAAGAACGTCGCCACCCAGACCAACGACGTGGCCGGCGACGGCACCACGACGGCCACCGTGTTGGCGCAGGCGTTGGTGAAGGTCGGTCTGCGCAACGTGGCCGCGGGGGCCAACCCCACGGCGCTCGGCCGGGGTATCCAGGCGGCGGCCGACAAGGTCGTCGAGCTGCTCAAGTCCAGGGCCACCCCGGTCAAGGGCCGTGACAACATCGCCCAGGTCGGCACCGTCACGTCGCGTGACCCCGACATCGGCGCCATGTTGGGCGAGGCGGTGGAGAAGATCGGTGAGGACGGCGTCATCACGGTGGAGGAGTCGTCCACACTGGCCACCGAGCTCGACATCACCGAGGGTGTGCAGTTCGACAAGGGCTTCATCTCCGCCCACTTCGCCACCAACGCCGAGGAGCAGCGGGCGATCCTGGAGGACGCCTACGTGCTGCTGCACCGGGAGAAGATCTCGGCGCTGGCGGACCTGCTCCCGTTGCTGGAGAAGGTCGCGGAGGCCAAGAAGCCGCTGCTGATCATCGCGGAGGACGTCGAGGGCGAGGCCCTGTCCACCCTGGTGGTCAACGCGTTGCGCAAGACGCTCACCACGGTGGCGGTCAAGGCTCCGTTCTTCGGTGACCGGCGTAAGGCGTTCATGGACGACCTCGCCGTCGTGACGGGCGCCCAGGTGGTGTCCAGCGAGGTCGGCCTGAAGCTGTCCGAGGTGGGCCTGGACGTGCTGGGTAAGGCCCGGCGCATCGAGGTCACCAAGGACACCACCACGATCGTGGACGGTGCCGGCACCAAGGAGGACATCAACGCCCGGATCGCCCAGATCCGTCAGGAGATCGAGACCACCGACTCCGACTGGGACCGTGAGAAGCTGCAGGAGCGGTTGGCCAAGCTCGGCGGTGGTGTCGCGGTGATCCGTGTGGGCGCGGCGACCGAGACCGAGCTGAACGAGCGTAAGCACCGCATCGAGGACGCCGTGGCCTCCACCAAGGCCGCGGTCGAGGAGGGCATCGTGCCCGGCGGTGGTTCGGCGCTGGCCCACATCGCGAAGGAGCTGGACGATCTCGGCTACACCGGTGACGAGGCCACCGGCGTCAGGATCGTCCGGGAGGCCCTGACCGCGCCGCTGTACTGGATCGCCACCAACGCCGGCCTGCAGATCGTGCACATCTTCGGCATCCTGCTGATGCTGGGTTCGGCCGACCTGCTCAAGGCCGGCATCATCGACCCGGTGAAGGTCACGCGCTCGGCGGTGGCCAACGCCGCGTCGATCGCCAGCCTCGTGCTGACCACGGAGAGCTCGGTGGTCGAGAAGCCGGAGGAGGAGAACGAGGCGGGCCACGGCCACGCTCACTGAGTCCTCTGCTCCGTCCTTCGATTCGGTCGCCGTCGGCGACCGAAGGTGACGACAGCGAACGGGGCGGCGCTCCACTGGAGTGCCGCCCCGTTTCGTGCGTCGCCCGCCCACTCGCCCAGTTCGGCGGGCGACGCTTCGGCCACGGGTGGGGAGGTCCCGTGGCGGATCGATCAGCGTGAGGTCAGCGTGAGAGCACGCTTCTGCGACCGGATGATCGTCTCTCGTTCGGATTCCGAGAGGCCGCCCCAGATGCCGTACGGCTCGTGAACGGTCAGTGCGTGCTCACGGCACATCTCCAATACCGGGCAGGTGTGGCAGATGGCCTTGGCTCGCGCCTCCCTCCTCGCTCGTGCCGGTCCTCTTTCTCCATCGGGATGGAAAAAGGAACCACTGTCCATTCCCCGACAAGCCCCCTCCAGTTGCCAGTCCCAAACATCGGCGTTCGGGCCAGGGAGTCTGCGCGTGTCTGCCATTCGTGACCGCCTCCGATATCCGGCACCACGCGGCCGGATTGTGCAGTTGTCGTAGTGCGACTACTCCATTTGGTGCAACGGCCGTAACGCTAGAAGCCTGTACGACGAATGTTCAAGGGCTGCGGATCAAATCAGCCGATAGGCGTGTTGTCGGACTGTGATCGGTGACACGCGGCTGAAAAATGATTCGTTTGTTTCACTCGGGCGAGTTTCACTGAGTGATCCGCTCGTATTCATGTCCGTTTTTCGGTATACCCACTGTGCCGTCGTCGACCCGGACGGGTCACGATGAGGGGATGGCGAGCGTCGAAAACGCGTTGCGGATCGCCGCATTCGGTGAACCTGAGGTTGTCGATGAGCGGTGTTCCTTGAGGTTTCTGGCCTCGGCCGCGGGAAGCGGTCCGCGGTGCCGGTGGCTGGCGGCGGTGGTGTTGGGTGCCTGTGGCCGGTATGCGGCGGCGACGACCCTGCTGGAGCCGTTGATCCGGGACCGCGATGTGGTGGTCGCGTCGTTGGCCGCGTCGACGCTGGCGTCGCACCGTCGTCAGCTCGGGGGCCATGCGCTGGCCCTTTCGCTCGATGGTCTTGCCGTGCGGAAGGCCGTCGAGGCGCTCTCCGGGCACTGGGACGGCGATGGGGATCCTGACGGCCTGGATGTCTACGGCGCGCTCGTGGACGGCCTGGTGGGGCTGGCGGCGGACAATCTGGGGCTCGGCAGGTTGGCCACCGCGGAGGTCTTGCTGGCGCGGGCCGCTCGGGTCGCTGCGGTGGGCGGGTGTTGGCGCGCCGAGGCCCGATTGGGTTGGGTGCGCGCCGAGCTGGCGCTCGCCTCCGGTGGGGTTGCCGACAGCGTTTCGCCCGCGAAACGTGCCCGGGAGGTCGCCCGCGAGCGCGGTTCGGTCCGTCATGTGGTCAAGTCGGAATTGATCCTCGGGGCGGCGCTGGGGGCGATGGGGGAACAGGAAAACGGAAAACAAGCGACAAAGCTTGTTACCAATGCGTTAACCACCGCCAGGCGATACGGGTGGCGTTCGTTGATTTGGCCGGCCCAATTGTTGCTATTTGATCTTGATGTCAGTCTTGCTGATTGGAAGGGGTCCAAAGTTACTAATGAGTTGAAGGAACTTTTGGGGTTCACCGATCCGGTTGGATCTCGGTTGGCCCAGGCCTCTCCGTGGGTGCCGATCTAGCCTTTTTTCTGGGGGATCGTGGCCGTGCCGACATCTGGGCGAAGATTCCTCCAAAAAAAGCCACCGGATCGTGTCAAGGTGAGACCTAAAGCGTCCGATAGGGGAAGAGGAATGTCACCCGGCTGCAGGAAGGAACCCCTGTGACGACGGTCTTGATCTGCGACGACCGACGCAGTGTTCGCGAAGGGCTTACCCGCGTGATGTCCGCTGTTCCCGGCGTCAGTCGCATCGACTGCGTAGCGCACGGTGACGAGTTGCTTGCCCGGTATTCCCGGCAGCCGGTCGATGTCGTGCTCGTGGGTACGCAGCGTGCTGTGCCGACCGGTGTGGAGGCCACCCGGCGCCTGGTCTCGGCGAACCCCCAGGCGAACGTGATCGTGTTCGGCGCCCCTGACGACGCGGGTAGCATCGCCGCGGCTATCGCCGGTGGAGCCCGGGGATACCTGAGGTGGGACGCCTCCCGTCCGGAGCTCGTCGCAGCACTTGCGCACACACTCGCCAGCACGTCCGTACCGGCACCTCGGCAACCGTCCGATCCCGGAGTCCAGCTCACCGAGCGGGAACTTCAGGTACTGCGTGGAATGAGTCAGGGCAAGAGCAACGGTCAGATCGGCCGAGAGCTGTATCTGTCCGAGGACACGGTGAAGACCCACGCTCGCCGGCTGTTCCGCAAGCTCGGTGTGCGGGACCGTGCCCAGGCCGTGGCGCACGGTTTCCGACGCGGTCTCGTCGCCTGAATGGCGGGTCCTGCTCGAAGCCTCGTGTCCCCGGTCCCCGAACACGCCACGCCGGTCGCCCCGGTGTGGCGTGTTGTGTTGTGTGCGGATCGATCCGCCGCCTCTTCGACCCCCGTGCCCTTCCCCGTCGCGGCGGGGGACCGGTGCTCACCGTGGAGATGATCATCGCGGGATTGACCGATGCGGTAGGGTTCCTTGCCGCAGGCTGCGTGGCCGAAGGGTCGCAGGGCGACCATCAAGGAAATCGAGGGGTACCGGGCAGGTACGGTAGGTGTCACCGGCGTGAGGGCGATCGTCTCGACAGTCGCGCGCCGTTGTTCTTGCACGCCTAGACGTAACACCGGGGCTGTTTTCTGCGATGACCAACGTGGGGGATGGACTGGACGAGTCAGTCGCCGCCGCTGTCGAGGGGGATCCCCAGGCAGTCGAGCGGCTGCTGGCCGCTATCCGTCCTCTTGTGGTGCGGTACTGCCGCGCCAGGGTTGGCAGGCAGGAACGTTCGTTCACGTCGGCGGACGACGTGGCCCAGGAGGTGTGTCTCGCGGTGCTCACGGCGTTGCCTTCGTACCGTGATCAAGGCCGCCCCTTCCTGGCTTTCGTCTACGGAATCGCCCAGCACAAGGTCGCCGACGCGCATCGGGCGGCGTCCCGCAACCGCGCGGAGCCGGTCGCCGATATACCGGACGAGATCGAGGGCGATATCGGCCCTGAGCAGCGTGCCCTGCGGGGCGAGTTGAACGAGCGAATGTCGCAGTTGTTGCAGGTGCTGCCGGAAAAACAACGCGAGATCGTGGTGTTGCGGGTGGTTGTCGGTCTGTCTGCGGAGGAGACCGCCGAAGCTGTCGGATCGACGCCCGGGGCGGTCAGGGTCGCCCAGCATCGCGCCCTCGCGCGGCTGCGCAAAGCGCTGGCCGCTGAGGAGGTGGTCTGATGACGGAACGCGACGGTGTCGGCGGCGATAACCACGAAACCGAGTTCGAGACCGACGCCCTGGGAACCGATGAGACGCCGGCCGATTCGGCCGACTCCGCCGACTCAGTCCATCGTGCCCAGTCCTCCGCTTTCGCCGGGGACGACGCCGGGATGGTGGATCTGTCGGCGATTCAGGCGGACGACGCTCTGCTCGACGCCCTTGGCGCTGCCGACTCCAGGGTCGACGACGAACTGGGGAACCAGGAGCTCAGCGCATTGCTGTTGGCCTGGCGTCGTGACGTGGACAGCGAGGCCATCCCCGAACTCGTCGACACGCAATCGGCCGTGACGACCGTGAAGACCGCTGTCGCGGCCCGGAACGGGAGGGGGCGCGGGCGTCGACGCATGCTGGTCCCCGTCGCCGCCGCGGCCGCCGTCTTGGCGATCGGCTTCACCGGTACGGCTCTGGCCGCTCGTAGCGCGGAGCCCGGTGACACCTTGTGGGGGCTGAGCAAGGTGCTCTACTCCGACCACGCGCGTTCGGTGGAGGCGGCGGCATCGGTGCGTACCGATCTCGACGCGGCGCACCTCGCCATCGCGCAGGAACGTTACGGGGATGCCCGCCGCGCGTTGGAGGAGGCCGAGGCCGCGCTGAGTGAGGTGACCGGGGAGGACGAGCTGGCGCGACTGCGGGCTCGGCACATGGAGCTGATGGCCCAGCTCGAGGAGCCCGGACAGTCGGAGCCGGAGCACACGTCACCCGCCTCGTCGAGCAGTTCGTCGAGCTCCTCGGGATCGCGGACCTCCACGACACCGGGCAAGCCGCACGAGTCCTCGCAGGACGACGTGCCGCCGGAGCTGGACGAGACGTCGTCGATCCCCACCACCGAACCCTCGACGTCACCGACGGACTCGACGACACCGAGCACGCCGCCGGAGGAAAGCCCGACCGAGGACGGGTCGGACAGCCGTTCCGACACGTCGCGTACCGAGGAGACGTCCGGCCTGATCGGCTGAGAGCACGAAACGCCCTCCGGCACCGGAGGGCGTTTCGTGTCGGAGGGTCGGCGTGCCGACTACCGAGCGTTCTCGTTCTCGGTTGCGGTGATGCCGTCCGCGAACCCTCGGCAGTACTCCCATGTGACGTAGGCTGCGGGATTGGGGTCGTAGGCCGGTTCGTGCGGCCGCATTTGTCCGTCTGTCAACAGTTGCTCGAGACTGGCGCGGAGCAAATGCCAATCGTGGTAGTGCGGTTGTTCGCACTCCATGCAATCCACGACGATGCCCCTGATGCCGCGTGGCTCCAGCAGCGCCTGGTAGACGGTGAGGTCCGACAGGTCCGTGAGCAGCTCAGACCGCTCTTCCGGACTCAGCGGCTCTGCCGGGGGCTCGTCGAAGGCCGCGAACTCCTTCGCGGGGTCGTTCGGGTCATCAGCGAACGGATCCGGGGGCAACACTTCGTGTGGCACGATCCAGCACGGTACCGGGCCAGCCCCGGGGTGCGTCCAGATACCATCGCTAACAGGTCCGCATATCCGTCTGAACGGTTCAAATCCGCCGAGGAAGGTCAGCCCCACCTATGACGAGTGACACCGTGCACACAGGTCTGTCGCCCTCAGAACAGGGCGAGGCCGGCGGTGCCCCGGACAAGTTCGCGATGCTGGGTCTGACGTTCGACGACGTGCTGCTGCTGCCCGCCGAGTCGGACGTGATCCCGAGTGGTGTGGACACGAGCACGAACCTGACGCGAAACATCCGGCTGAACATCCCGCTGGTGTCCGCGGCGATGGACACCGTGACCGAGGCCCGTATGGCCATCGCCATGGCACGGCAGGGCGGTCTCGGCGTGTTGCAGCGGAATCTCCCGATCGAGGAGCAGGCGCAGGCCGTCGAGGTCGTGAAGCGCTCGGAGTCGGGGATGGTGACCGACCCGGTCACGTGTTCGCCGGACGACACGTTGGCCGAGGTGGACGAGCTGTGCGCCCGGTTCCGGATCTCGGGTGTGCCGGTGACCGACGCCTCGGGCACGCTCGTGGGCATCATCACCAACCGCGACATGCGGTTCGAGGTCGACTACAGCAAGCCCGTGCGTGAGGTGATGACCAAAGCGCCGTTGGTGACGGCGCAGGTGGGTGTCACCGCCGACGCGGCGTTGGGTCTGTTGCGTCGCCACAAGGTCGAGAAGCTGCCGATCGTGGACGGCGACGGCAAGCTGCGTGGCCTCATCACGGTGAAGGACTTCGTCAAGACCGAGCAGTATCCCCTCGCGACCAAGGACCCGGACGGTCGTCTCCTCGTCGGTGCGGCCGTCGGTGTGGGCGAGGACGGACATCAGCGGGCCATGGCGCTGGTCGACGCAGGTGTGGACGTGCTCATGGTCGACACGGCGCACGGACATTCGCGGGCGGTCGTGGAGATGGTCGCCAGGTTGAAGAAGGAACTCGGCGACACCGTGGACGTCGTGGGCGGCAACGTCGCCACGCGGGCGGGTGCGCAGGCGCTCGTGGACGCGGGGGCCGACGCCGTCAAGGTCGGTGTGGGCCCGGGTTCCATCTGCACCACACGGGTGGTGGCGGGGGTCGGGGTTCCGCAGATCTCCGCGATCTACGAGGCGGACAAGGCGTGTCGGCCCGCCGGCGTACCCGTGATCGGAGACGGCGGCATCCAGTACTCCGGTGACATCGCGAAGGCCATCGCGGCGGGTGCGTCGTCGGTGATGTTGGGCAGCCTGCTGGCCGGTACGGAGGAGTCTCCGGGCGAGCTGATCCTCGTCAACGGCAAGCAGTACAAGACCTATCGCGGCATGGGGTCGCTCGGTGCGATGCGGTCGCGCGGTGGTGGGCGGTCGTACTCCAAGGACCGTTACGCCCAGGACGACGTGCTTTCCGAGGACAAGCTCGTGCCCGAGGGGATCGAGGGCCGGATCCCGTTCCGTGGTCCGCTGGCCGGAGTGGTGCACCAGCTCGTCGGTGGCCTGCGGTCGGGGATGGGGTACGCGGGTGCGGCCACCATCGCGGAGCTGCAGAAGGCCCAGCTCGTGCGCATCACCTCCGCGGGCCTGAAGGAAAGCCACCCCCACGACGTCACGATGACCGTGGAGTCCCCCAACTACACCACTCGGTAGCCCGTCGCGGACCGTTCCGCGGCGGGGCGGGCCGAAGTGGCCACTGGTCGGTGGCTCCCGTGTTCTCGTGATTCACATTTCCACGACCTCTTACGGCGACCTCGCGGTCGAAAACAGAAGGGACTTCACGTGCGGGATCTGGTCGAGATCGGCATGGGCCGGACGGCACGGCGGGCGTACGACTTCGACGACATCGACATCGTGCCGTCACGACGTACGCGCTCGTCGAAGGTCGTGTCCACCGCCTGGCAGATCGACGCCTACCGATTCGACCTGCCGTTGGTGACCCACCCGACCGATGCCGTGGTCTCGCCCGACACCGCGGTGTCGATCGGCAGGCTCGGCGGTCTCGGTGTCCTCAACGCCGAGGGGCTCTGGGCGCGGCACGCCGACGCGGAGCAGGCGCTCGCCCGGGTGGTGGACCTGGCGCGCAAGGGTGCCGACTGGGCCGAGCTGGGTGCGTTGTTGCAGGAATTGCACGCGGCGCCGATCCAGCCGGAACTGCTGACGGAGGCCATCCGCACGGTGCGTGACTCGGGCGTGACGGTGGCGGCGCGGGTGAGTCCACAGCACGCGGCCGAGTTGACACCGATCCTGTTGAGCGCGGGCGTCGAGGTGTTGATGGTCCAGGGCACGATCGTGTCCGCGGAGCACGTGGCCCGTGACGACGACCCGTTGAACCTCAAGGAGTTCATCTCCAACCTGGATGTCCCTGTGATCGCCGGTGGGGTCAGCGACTACCGCACGGCCATGCACCTGATGCGTACCGGCGCGGCCGGGGTGATCGTCGGCCACGGTCACACCCCGGGGGTGACGAGCACGGACCGGGTGCTCGGCATCGGGGTGCCGATGGCGACCGCCGTCATCGACGCGGCCGCCGCGCGCCGCGATTACCTGGACGAGACGGGCGGTCGGTACGTTCATGTGCTCGCCGACGGCGGGATGACGTGCAGTGGGGACATCGCTAAGGCCATCGCGTGTGGAGCGGACGCCGTCCTGTTGGGCGCTCCGCTCGCGGCGACCCGGGAGGCTCCCGGTAAGGGGCTGTACTGGACGGCGGCCGCGGCACATCCGTCCCTGCCGCGGTCACGGGTGGCACCGGGGCCGAACCGCGACGTGGACCTCAAGACCCTGTTGCACGGCCCGTCGTCCGATCCGGAAGGTGTCGTGAACCTGTTCGGCGCTCTCCGCCGGGCGATGGCCAAGACGGGTTACTCCGACCTGAAGGAGTTCCAGAAGGTCGAACTGACCGTGCGTGCTTGAGTCACGGGTGGCGACAACCAGCCGGTAACTTACCTCTAGTCAGAAAGGTGCGCCCGGTCTACGCTCTTACCTGTGACTGGGCGTAACACCTTTCCTGTGGACTACGACGTCGTAGTCGTCGGTTCGGGCTTCGGCGGTAGCGTCGCCGCTCTGCGATTGACGGAGAAGGGCTACCGCGTCGCGGTCATCGAGGCCGGTCGCCGGTTCGCGGACGACGAGTTCGCCAAAACCTCCTGGGATCTACGCCGTTACCTGTGGGCACCCCGCCTCGGCTGTTTCGGCATCCAGCGCGTTCACCTGCTCAAGGACGTCATGGTGTTGGCGGGGGCGGGTGTCGGCGGGGGTTCGCTCGTCTACGCCAACACGCTGTACCGACCGCTGAAGCCGTTCTACACGGACCGGCAGTGGGCGCACATCACCGACTGGGAGGCCGAGCTGGCCCCGTACTACGACCAGGCATCCCGCATGCTCGGTGTGGTCACCAACCCCACGGTGACACCGTCGGACGAGGTGATGCGCAAGGTCGCCGCCGACATGGGGGTCGAGGACACCTACCACCCGACACCGGTCGGCGTGTACTTCGGTGAGCCCGGTCGCACGGTGTCGGACCCGTACTTCGGCGGTATCGGACCGGAGCGGACAGGATGCACCGAATGCGGCGCCTGTATGACCGGATGCCGCGTCGGCGCCAAGAACACGTTGGTGAAGAACTACCTGTATCTCGCGGAACGCAACGGCGCCAAGGTCATCCCGTTGACCACGGTGACGGCCGTGCGCCCTCGCGGCGACGGCACGTTCGAAGTGGACATCCGCAAGACCGGCACGTCCTCGCGCCGGTTCCGGCACACGCTCACCGCCGGCCACGTGGTGCTGGCCGCGGGCACGTGGGGCACGCAGCGGCTGCTGCACGACATGCGCGACAAGGGTGTGCTGCCCCGGCTGTCCGCACGACTCGGTGAACTGACGCGCACGAACTCCGAGGCCATCGTCGGTGCGGGGCGGCCCACCGTCGACCCGGAGAACGACTACAGCCGCGGGGTGGCCATCACGTCGTCGATCCACCCCGACGAGAACACCCACATCGAACCCGTGCGCTACGGCAAGGGCAGCAACGCGATGAGTCTGTTGCAGACCATCGCCACCGACGGCTCGTCGCCGGTGCCGCGTTGGAAACAGGCGTTGCGGTTCGTGTGCAAACACCCGATCCAGACGCTCAGGCTGTTGAACGGTTACCGGTGGAGTGAACGCACGGTGATCCTGCTGGTGATGCAGAGTCTGGACAACTCCATCACCACCTACACCAAGCGAGGCTGGTTCGGACGTCGCAAGTACACGTCGAAACAGGGGCACGGAAAGCCCAATCCGACCTTCATCCCCGCGGGGCACAAGGCGAATCAGCTCACGGCCAAACACATCGACGGGGTCGCGGGTGGTACCTGGGGTGAGATCTTCAACATCCCGTTGACGGCGCATTTCATCGGTGGCGCACCCATCGGAACCGACCCCGACAACGGCGTCATCGATCCGTACCACCGGGTGTTCAACTACCCGAACCTGCACGTCGTGGACGGTGCCGCCATCACGGCCAACCTCGGGGTGAACCCGTCGCTGACCATCGCCGCTCAGGCCGAGCGCGCGTTCTCGTTCTGGCCGAACAAGGGTGAGGCCGATCCGCGCCCCGATCAGCGTGAGGGGTACAAGCGGATCGCGCCCGTCGCTCCGAAGAATCCGGTGGTGCCCGCGGACGCGCCGGGAGCGCTGCGGTTGCCGATCACTCCCAAGTGACGTGCTTTTCGACGTCGCTCGGGTGCTGTTCGTAACGGGCAACCTGCAGTCGAGGCCGGAGAACCCGCCTGCGACGATGAAGGGGCCAGTTTCTTACTGCCAGGAGGTCCGACAGTGGCAGACGGTCCCGTGCTCGTGGTGGACTACGGCGCACAGTACGCGCAGCTCATCGCTCGCCGAGTGCGCGAGGCGCAGGTGTACTCGGAGGTCGTGCCCCATACGACCCCCGTCGCCGAGATCCTCGAGCGTGACCCGGCCGCCATCATCCTGTCGGGCGGTCCGGCGAGCGTGTACGCCGACGGTGCCCCCGGAGTGGACCCCGTCCTGTTCGACGCGGGAGTGCCGGTGTTCGGCATCTGCTACGGCTTCCAGGTCATGGCGAAAGCGCTCGGTGGCACGGTGGAGCACACGGGCACCCGGGAATTCGGACGGACCGAACTGGAGGTCGTCGGGGGAACGCTGCATGAGGGGCTGCCCACGCGGCACCCGGTGTGGATGAGTCACGGTGACTGCGTGACGGAGGCGCCCGAAGGGTTCGAGGTCACGGCGAGCAGTGACGGTGCTCCGGTGGCCGGATTCGAGAACCTCGAACGCAGGCTCGCCGGAGTGCAGTACCACCCGGAGGTGGCGCATTCACCCCACGGGCAGGAGGTGTTGCGGCGGTTCCTGCACGACATCGCGGGGGTGCGGCCGAACTGGACCACGGCGTCGATCGTGGACGAGCAGGTGGAGCGCATCCGCGCTCAGATCGGCGACGGACACGCCATCTGCGGTTTGTCCGGTGGGGTGGACTCGGCTGTGGCCGCGGCGCTCGTCCAACGCGCCATCGGTGACCGTCTCACCTGTGTGTTCGTGGATCACGGCCTGTTGCGGGCCGGGGAGCGGGCGCAGGTGGAACGTGACTTCGTGGCCGCCACCGGGGTGAAGCTGGTCACGGTGGACGCCAGTGAGCGGTTCCTGTCTGCGTTGGCCGGGGTCACCGACCCCGAACAGAAGCGCAAGATCATCGGTCGGGAGTTCATCCGCGTCTTCGAGCAGGCCGCACGTGACGTCAAGGCGGCGGGGGACGTCGAGTTCCTCGTGCAGGGCACGTTGTACCCCGACGTGGTGGAGTCCGGCGGGGGTGCCGGCACGTCCAACATCAAAAGCCACCACAACGTGGGCGGTCTGCCGGACGACCTCCAGTTCACGCTGGTGGAGCCGCTGCGGATGCTGTTCAAGGACGAGGTTCGTCGGGTGGGCCTCGAACTCGGCCTGCCCGAGACCATCGTGCACCGGCAGCCGTTCCCGGGGCCGGGACTGGGCATCCGCATCATCGGCGAGGTGACCGCCGAGCGGCTGGAGATCCTCCGCGCGGCCGACGCCATCGCCCGTGAGGAGATGAGCGCCGCCGAGCTGGACTCGGACATCTGGCAGTGCCCCGTCGTGCTCCTGGCCGACGTCCGCAGCGTCGGTGTGCAGGGCGACAGTCGCACGTACGGGCATCCTGTGGTGCTGCGCCCAGTTTCCAGTGAAGACGCCATGACCGCCGATTGGGCTCGGTTACCCTACGACGTGCTCGAACGGATCTCCACGCGGATCACCAACGAGGTGGCCGATGTGAACCGGGTCGTGTTGGACGTGACCAGCAAGCCGCCCGGCACGATCGAGTGGGAGTGACCGTAGCTCGTCCGGGGGTGGATAAGCGGTGTGGATCGTGGGCGTGGTGCTGCTCATCGTCGCGGTGGTCGCCTTCTTCTACATGAAGCACACGCGCAGCGAACTGCACGCCATGATCGGCACGGAGACGCTGTCGATCCCACAGCTGGAGCAGTATCGGCAGGCATCCGACGAGGTGGGCGGTAGGGGAGCTTTCCGGAAGACCGCGGAGGTCGTGGGCGCCGCGCATCCCGGTCCGCACGGCCCGTTGAAGGCGGAGCTGTCCAAGACCGAATGCGTGTGGTACCGCTACCGCATCGATCGGCACTACGAGGTCATCGAGTATCGGGACGGCAAGCGTCACCGCCGCAAGCGCACCGAGCGGGTCGCCGAGCACACCTCCGCCCAGAACTACGCGGTGATAGATGAGGAAGGCCGCACCATCGGCGTCGACCCGAACGGCACCAAACCCGACTCTGTCGAGCAGACGGTGAACCGGTTCGAACCTCACCGCGGCAACTCTCAGAGCATCGAGCTGTTCGGCTTCAAGCTGCCCACGATGTTGGGACGTGGTGACAGCACGATCGGATACGACTACAAGGAATGGGTCATCCGACCGGGCCAACGTCTCTACATCCTCGGCGAGGTACACGACCGGTTCGGCCCGCTCATGATCGGTAAACCCGCCCAGGGCGGTCACTTCATCATCTCCACGCGCACCGAGGAGGAGCTGCGGGCGAGCCGGGTGAAGCGGCACAAACTGCTGGCGATCACCGTGATCACCAGCTTCGTGCTCGGATGGGTGTTGCTCATCGCCGATCTGCTCCGCTGACGGACCGGCTAGACCGTCAGCTCTTGTCCTTGCGCGGCCGCATCGACATCACCAGCATCAGCAGTCCGACGGCGACCGCGGCGCCCGCCAGTACCCACCGCAGATCGACGTGCGCCAGCCACACGTCGGCGTCGGTGAGGAGATAGACCGACACGAGCAGCGTGGCGACCCCGAGCAGCAAGGTGGGCACGTCGACGGTGCGGGACGGCTTCCGGCTTTGCGGATCGTTGTGGTCACTCATGGAACACCTCCACGTTCCCCACCACCGCGTGCGCTGTCACCGTGATCTTGAGACCGTCCTCACCGCCGGTTCCGCGGTGCACACCGGTGATCTCGGGAACGTCGATGCCGGACTGCACCTGGTCGAAGCAGGACATGGTGCCGGCCGACGTTTCACAGCGGTACGTGACCTCGGCGTCCGCCGGGACACGCACGATGACGTTGCCCACGCCGGTGCGCACGGTCGTCTCCACCGGATCGGTGCCGGTGAGTTCGGTGAGGTCGAGTTCGACCTCACCCACCGTGCGTTCGTAAACGGGCTGTACCTGCTCAACCGACCTGGGTGTGGCGGTCAGTTCGCCGACCCCACCCCCGACGTAGTTGACGGGGACGACGCTCGCCGCGATTCCCACCAACGCCAGTGGAGTGGCCAGCCACGCCAGTCCTCGTCCTCCCCCGAAGAACGAGCCGACCAGCATTCCGAGGGCCAGCACGGCGAGCACCAGACCGACCACGTGCACCGGGGTGAACCAGGGCACGCCCGTGACGGCGAGCGCCGTTCCCGCCCCTCCGACCGCCAACGCCACACCGGTCGTCGCGAAGCCGACCTTGGAATTACGACGTGGCGGCGCGGGCGGTGGCGGCGGAGCGGGCGTGACGGGATCGGGCAGTCGCCAACCCAGTGGGTCTGCCCCGAGCGCATCCCACGTGGGTGAGACCTGCGATACGGACGGTCCCCACACACCCGTACCGCCGTTCGTTCCCGCGGACGTGCTGCGCATGGCCGTGGGAATCGTGGGAACCGGGCGACGGAACTGCCCCCTGCTGCGGTGCAGCAGGTACAGCCCCGCCGCGACGAGCGCCGCACCGATGAGGGCGCTCCCGTCGATCCAGCTCCCCTCGAACGCCCATCCCGAAGCCGGGATCAGCGCTATGCACAGAAACAGCGCGAACCCCTTGGACATCGAACTGCGCCCTTGCCCGAAGAGGCTTTCCACCCCCGACACCTCGTCGTCCTCCTCGGCGAAGAACAGCCAGCCCAACAGGTAGAGCGGAAGTCCGATGCCGTTGAACACCGCCAAGACGACGAACAGCACCCGGATCACGGTCGGGTCGACGCCGTACCGGTTGCCGATACCGGCCGCCACACCCGCCAGTTTGCGGCCGTGAGCAGGGCGTCTGGGTCGCGAGACCCAGAAGTCTTTCACCGTCTCCTCGAAGCCCTCCAGCTGCTTCGAGGTGTTGGATGTGGTGTTCATGCCGAACAGCATGCGTTACGGAAACGGGTCGTACATCGGGGAGGAACCCTGAACCTTGCCGGTTGAGAGACTCGGTATCCGGGTTCGACTCAGGGGTTTCCCCGATGAAGGGACAGCCGGGGGCATGTGACGATGGCGGATGTGGAGGAACAGAGGACGGACGAGCACGCACCTCGGACGAAGGTGATGTCGGCTGAGGGTGCCGATGCGTTCGCCGATCCGTCCTCGACACAGGCGAAAGCCGCGGCTGATCCGGGGACGGGCGTGTCCTCGGGGGCGTCCCGTAGCGGGGACTCCGGTGCGATGGGGGAGCCGGACGACCAACCGAAGATGTATCGGCGTCGTACGGGCCGGGTTCTCGCGGGCGTTGCCGGGGGTCTTGCCGATCACCTCGGCGTCAACGTGCTGTGGGTGCGGGCGACGTTCGCGGTGCTCTCGGCCTTCGGGGGCATGGGGGTGGTCATCTACGGGATGCTGTGGGCGTTCGTCCCCCAACGGTCGGGGGACGAGGCGACCGCTCCCGAATCGGCGAAGGAACGACAGCAGGCATACGGGCTGATCGCGCTCGGCATCGGGTTGACGTTCGCCGGCGGTGCGCTCACCGGTGTGTTCGGCGGTTGGGTGGGGGTGCCGCTCGCCGCCGCGCTCGTCGGTGCGGCCGTCGTGTGGCGCGAGGCCGACGAGTCGCAGCGCAGCCGCTGGCGGGACGGTGCGCGTTCGGGGGTCACGGGACTCTTCGGCGACGGTGGTGTACGTGCCGTCGTACGGGTGCTCGCCGGGTCGGCGCTCGTGATCACCGGTATCGGTGTGGTCGTGTTCCGGGGCGGGAGCTTCGACCAGGTCCAGTTCGCGCTGATCGCGGTGGTGGCCACGCTGGTCGGGGTGGCTGTGCTGACCGTGCCTTTCTGGTTGCGGATGGTGCGAGACCTCGGCGAGGAGCGGCGCGCGAGGATCCGCACCGAGGAACGGGCCGAGATCGCCGCCCACCTGCACGACTCCGTGCTCCAGACGCTCGCGTTGATCCAGAAGCAGGCCGACTCGCCGCGCGAGGTGGCGAGGCTGGCGCGTAGCCAGGAACGGCAGCTGCGGCAGTGGCTGTACGGCCCTTCCGGCTACGGGGTGTCGAGGTCCGGGGCGGACACATCGGGAACAGAGACACAGCACCGGGCCCGTACGTTGTCCGAGACGTTGGCCGAGGCGTGCGGCGAGGTGGAGGATGCGTTCGCGATCTCGGTGCAGCACGTGGTCGTCGGTGGCGAGGTGGAGGTCGACGAACGGTTGACGGCGTTGGTCCAGGCGGCGCGGGAAGCGATCGTGAACGCGGCCAAACACGCGGGTGTCGACGAGGTCAGCGTGTACGCCGAGGTGGAACCGGAATCGGTCACGGTGTTCGTGCGCGACCGGGGTAAGGGTTTCGACCCCGACGCCGTGCCCGCCGACCGGCATGGGCTCGCGGATTCGATCCGGGGCAGGATGGAGCGTAACGGCGGCCGATGCCGGTTGCGTACCGCGCCGGGAGAAGGCACCGAGGTGCAATTGGAGGTACCGCGCAGGGCTGCGGACCGGAGCGCTCAGGGGGCGACGTGACGACGAGCGAGCAGAAGGACGAACAGCAGGGCCGGAAGCCGGTGACGGTTTTCCTCGTCGACGACCACGCACTGTTCCGGGCGGGTGCGCGTACGGAACTGGAATCGGTGAGCGATGAGGTGCGCGTGGTGGGCGAGGCCGGTTCGGTCGCCGAGGCGGTGGCGGGCATCCGGCGTACCCGTCCCCAGGTGGTGCTGCTCGACGTGCACATGCCGGACGGGGGCGGGGCCGAGGTGCTGCGGCGGGTGCGACCCGAGCTGCCGGATGTGGTGTTCCTGGCGTTGTCGGTGTCCGATGCCGCCGAGGACGTGATCGCGGTCATCCGAGCCGGCGCGCGGGGCTATGTCACCAAGACGATCTCGTCGCGGGAGCTGGTGAGCGCGGTCATGCGGGTGGCGGACGGCGATGCGGTGTTCTCCCCGAGGCTCGCGGGATTCGTGCTGGACGCGTTCGCCGACCGGCCGGGTTCGGAGCCGATCAACGACCCGGACCTCGACCTGTTGACGCCGAGGGAACGTGATGTCCTGCGGCTGCTCGCGCGCGGCTATGCGTACAAGGAGATCGCCTCGGAGCTGTTCATCTCGATCAAAACGGTGGAGACCCACGTGTCGAGCGTGCTCCGCAAGACTCAGCTGTCCAACCGTTACGAATTGTCACGCTGGGCGTCGGATCGTCGGCTCGTCTGAGCCGTGAGCACGGGAGCGCCCTCACGCGCCGGAGAGTGAGGGGCGACAGTCGGGCCCGCGAGCCTGAGGCCGCTGGACGTGCTCACAGCACGACGACCACGAGCACGGCGAGGACGAGCAGCGCGAGCGCGGCGAGCGCCCACGGCAGGAGCCGTTTCGACGAGGAGGCCGAGGCGGCTCCTGCGGAGCCGGGTGTCGCGGAGGCCGGAACGACCCGTGGGGGTCGCGGCATGACGGGGACGGTGGGCATGGCCGGTGCTGTCGGCGGTACGAAACCGGTCTGCCTGCCCTTGCTCACGGCCCGTAGCGCGTTCACCGTGTCGGCCAGCGTCGGACGCAGGTCCGGGTCGGTCCGCAGCAACTTCTCCAACGCGCCCGTCAACGGTCCGGTGCGTGTGGGCACCACGGGGGCGTCATTGCCCTCCTGCCCGAACGGTGGGATACCCTCCACGGCCCGGAACAGCACCGCGCCCAGCGCGTACGCGTCCGACTGCTCCGTGGGCGCGCCGCCTCGTTTCAGCTCGGGGGCGAGGTACGCCGGTTCGGTCGCGCCGCCGTGGACACCGATGTCGGTGAGCTTCACACCACCGTCGTCGGCCAACAGGACGTTGCCCGGTTCCACGGCACCGTGTATCACACCCGAGTTGTGTGCCGAGGCGAGTGCCGCACCGAGCGCCGCTCCCAGGTAGCCGGCCTGCTCCGGGGTGAGGGTGCCGTACTCGTACAGGAACTCGGCCATGTTGCGGGACGGGACGTACTCCATGATGAGCCACACGTCGTCGTCCTGACGCAACGCGTCGTACATCGTGACCGCGCTCGGGTGCACCACCTTCATGGCGCGTTTGGCAGCGGCGAGTGTCTCTTGTCTGGCCTGTTCGGGATCACGTTCCGGATTGAGATAGGCACGTTTGGCCGCGACCGTCCGGTGCAGCATCGTGTCGAAGGCCAGCCACACGAGGCCCGCACGACCACGGCCGATCGGTTGGTCGAGCCTGTACCGCTCGCCGACGAGAGCGCCTTCGGTGTCCTTCACGCGACCCCTTGTACTGCGATACCGGTCAAACGCACATCAACGAACGGCATTCCTCATGGTGTGCCACCTCCGCCACCGGGGTCCGAGGGAGGGTCCTCGGGCGGCGTCGTCGATGTCTCGCTCGGGCCGTCCGTGTCGGTGGGTTCCTCACTCGTGTCGGTGGTCGTGGGCGGGGTGTCCGTGGTGGTGTCCCTGGTACTGCTGGAGTCGGACCCAGGGTCGCTGGGCAGCGGGTCGTTGGGGGCAGGACCACCCTGATCCGGGTTCGGCGGGATGAACTCCGTGGTCTCCACGACCTCCTCGGTGGTGGTCGTCGTGGAAGTCTCCGACGTGGTGGTGCTCGACGACTCCGTGGTCTGGGGTTGGTCCGCCGGGACCTCGGAAGAGCCGTCTCCGCCGCCGGAGCTGCCGAACACCCAGATGACGAACGCCACCATGCCCACGACGACCGCGGCACCGATGACGGCCGGCAACTTCCAGTTGCCCTTCTCCTCGTCGTCCGGGGCAGTCGACACCGCAGGGGGGCGGTCATCGTGTCCGCCGTGGTCCTTGTGGGCCCGGCCGTCGTAGACCTCGTCGTAGTCGTCGTAGTCGCTGTAGTCGTCGTACCGGTCGTAGTCGTCGTACCGGTCGTGCGCCGCGTCGCCCATGGGCATGGCCCGGGTGGCGGCGGGTGAGGGGGCGACGGCCGTCGGGTCGGGGCCTTCGTAGCGGTCGTAGGTGTCGTGCGGCTGTCGGGACGTGGGGGGATCTTCGTCGTAGTACCCGTCGTCGTACCGGTCGTACTCGTCGTCGTACCGGTCGTACTCGTCGTAGTCGTCGTAGCCGTCGTCCAGGTGGCCTGCGTGGCCTTCGGAACGGTGAGCGGCTGCCGCGCCCCCCACCGCGCCGGCGGTACCCAGTACGGCCGTGGTCGAACCGCCGTCGGCACCGTCGCTGGGCCCGCCGAGGGGTGTCTCGCCACGCGCGACGGCGGCCAGGAGCTCCTCGCATTCCTGCGCCGTCGGTCGATGGTTGACATCGGGGTGCAGCATCACCGCGAGAACGCTGGTCAGCGGGCCTGAACGGCGAGGTGGGTTGATCTGTCCCGCCGCCACGGCATGCAACAGGCCCAGGGTGTTCTCGCTCAACCCGAACGGCGGTTCACCCTCCGACGCCGCGTAGAGGGTGGAGCCGAGGGAGAAGACGTCCGATTCGGGGCCGGGAGTGCCCCCCACGGCCACCTCGGGCGCGAGATAGGCGGGGGTTCCCGCGATCATGCCGGTCTTGGTGACCGTGACGTCGTCCGTCGCTCGCGAGATACCGAAGTCGGTGATCTTCACGACTCCGTTGTCGGCCAGCAGGATGTTGCCGGGCTTGATGTCCCGGTGCACGATGCCGACCGCATGCGCTTCCTTGAGAGCCGACGCGACTTGTGCGCCGATTCTGGCCACCTCGACGGGCGGCAGCGTCTTGTGCCGCTGCAGTTCCTGGGCAAGGCTCGTCGAGGGCAGATACTCCATGATCAGGCACGGCTGACCGTTGTCGTCCGTCACCACGTCGAACACGGTGATCGCGTTCGGGTGGTGCAGACGAGCAGCGATCCGCCCCTCACGCATGGTCCGTTGCCGCGCGTCCTCCGCCTCATGCTCGTCGAGGCCGGGCTGGAGCAGGAGCTGCTTGATCGCGACCGTGCGATGCAGCACCTCGTCGTGCGCCTGCCAGACGGCGCCCATGGCACCGGTCCCGACCCGCCTGATGATGCGGTAACGGCCGGCGACCAGGCGACCCTCGTCGCTCACGCGACCTCCTTCGGGCTCGCACATACCGGAGTTCATGTGCCGGCTTACCGAGACCGACCCGTGACAGACTAGGCTGATTACCCTGTGCACACACGGGGGGCACGCTCGGGGACGTTTGTACACACCCCGACCGAGGGCCACGGTAATGGGCTTACAAGGCCGATGAGCTTACAGGGCTCGGATTGACAGTAGTGCCGCATGGTTGATGAACGGCTGCGGACCGTCACTGAAGCTGAGAAGTTGCGTAATGCGCACCGGGTTCCCGTGCGCCGTTTTCACGGTGACGACCACGTGGACCGAGTCCTCGCTCACCTGGCGCACGTGTTCCACCACGATGTCGGTCATCGACCGCCAAGCCGACAACAGGTACTCGCGTTGGTCGGCCACGAGGTCGGAGGTCACGAGTTCCAGCGCCGTCTCCGGTGCCGCAGCCACCCGTGAGTAGAAGTCGCGGACCATCTCGGTGTGGTCCGTGCGGTGGGCCGCGGTGGTCTCGGACTCGAGTGCGGCGACATCCGGGCCTCGGGTGCCGGGTGCCGACCGAGGACCGCTGTCCGTGCTCACGGGAACGGCAGATACCGATTCCCCCGCGGGGTCGGTGTGTCGGGTCGTGGGGTCCGAGGAGGGCGGGTCCTCCACGAGGTCCGCTGTGGGCGCGGCGTCGGAACCCGTTTCCCGCTGGTCGGTGGAGGAGGGCAGGGCGAAACCACCGAGAGCGGCGACCCCCGTGATTCTGTGTTCCTGTATCGGTGGTGCGGCCTCGTCGGCGCTGCTCGTGATGATGGAGGCCACCACAACCGACACCACGAGTGCGGCGGTCGCCACCAACAGGGCGATCAGTTTCGCCCGCCGGGCGAACGCGTTCTCGGGTTCGTCGACGGGTGACTTTTCATCGAACTCGTCCGGATCGGTTTCCGTGGATTCGCATCCGTAGGCTCCGAGGTCGTCCGAAGACGTGTCTTCCACGAGCGCCTCGAAGGGGAGTCCGGCGTCGGACGGATTGTCGACGACGACGGTGGGCTCCTGGCCGGATTGGTGCCGGTCGTGCACTGTTTGCCCTCGCCTGGTTCGTGTTACGGCCTGCGTCCTTGCTTGTTGCAGTGCGGGACTCCCCGATCAGACAACCCGTTCGCTGGGATCTTCACCAGCGCTTGTCGGTGGACAGTACGGCGTACACGATGAACGGCGTAAGGCATCACCCGGGTGGAGTAATTTCAGGTCATTCACCGATCCGCACGTGCAGATGAATGTGCGGAAAACCTGTGCATCCGCAGATGAAACGGACATTCCGCGACTTTGGGGTTCGCCGTCACACGACGTCGGCCTCGATCCGGTCGTCCGTTCCGAACACGAGCTTGCGGGTCTGTTGTTCGCGGGAGCCGTCGACGTAGGTCACGTCGACGGTGTTGAGGGTGTACCCCTCGCTCGCGTCGACGTAGACCTCGCGCACCTCGAAGTAGGCGACATCAGCGTACTTATCGGCGAGTCCCTCGGGACCGGCAGCGGCGAGTTCGCCCGTGGTCATGGCGTGCGCGGCCTCAGGATCCTCGGTGACGGTGTTGAAGTAATCCTGCGAACGTTGCGCGAGGGTGTCGGTGTCGTGTGGCGCCCACAGGGCGACACGGGCCGCGTCCGTGGTGGCGGGAGTGATCGGCGGTTTCTGGGGCCTGGTCGATGAGGCGGCGATCCCGTTGTCGGTGGTTCCCGGGCCGGTGTGCGGGTTGCTCCGTTACCGCCGTGGTCGGGCATGACCGAAGGCGGCGCGCTGTGGTGATCGGGCCAGCGGTCCAGCGCTTGGGCGTCCTCGGCGGGGTCGCTGACCAACGCGGTACCCGCCAGCAGCATCGCCACGACGGCGGCACCCGATGCGGCGCCGGAGAACCAAGCGGCTCTACGCCACGTACGAGGCGGTGTCACCGACGCGGGAACGGACCCGAGGTCGAACTTGCCGAGTCCGCCGGGAGGCGCCGCGTAGACGCGGGTGTCCTCGTCGCGTGGAGTGCGCGGCTTGTCCGACGTCGTGGTCAACATGACCTTCGTGCGCCGGACGACAGGCTCCCGCGTCACCTCCTCCGCCTCGTCGTCGGGGACGGAGAGGACCCCCTGGGAAGCGGTGAACTCCACCTCGATCGAGCCTGACAGCTGTGAGACCGGGGGGATCGGTTCGGTCCGAGCGTGGGATGCGTAGCCGCCGCGGGCGGACGGGGTCCACCTTCCCGGTGCGGGCCTGTGCCGGCTCACGGCCCGAGGGGAGACGACTGAGATGGGACGGGTGTCTGGCTCGGAGTCCCCGGTACCACCGTGGTCTCCGATGTCACTGGGTTCACCGGTATGGCGGGAAGCGTCGGATGTGTCGTTCGTGCCCATGCCGGGTGGGCGCCTCCTTCCGCTACAGCCGTTGCACCGGCTGGTGCCACCTGAGCGGTGCCCGCGAAAGAAGAGACATCCGCACCCGCGACACGCGCGGCCGTGGATCCGTCAACCTCGACGTTCGCGACACCCCTCACATTCGTCCCAGGCAGCGTAGGAGCTTTCAGCCCTCACCGAGGGCCGGAGAACACCTACGGCCACGTGTTTCACCCTGATGGGGGCAGCGGAGTCGACCGGGCCGACTCGCCTCCGCCGGGCCGAGGCGCAGCACCCGGCGGAGAGCTCGCGGGGAAGCGGAACATCACTTTCAGCTGCCGCTTCGGTAACGCGCCTGCGTGGACTGCAACGCTTTCATCCCGACCGTGCCGGAGACCGCGGCGATCAGGATCGCCAGGATGTCCATCCCCGTGCCGCCCGCTGTGAACAACAGGGCCAACACCGCGCCCGCGGTGCTACCTCCGGCGATGGGCCACCGACTGCGTACGTACTCCGCGATGGGACCGCCTCCGGCGCGTTTGTTCGCCGCGCTGTTCAGCATGGCCAGATAGCCGACGTGTGCGAGGGTGGCGAGCAGGCTCGCGATCGCGATCACGACGGCGATGATGTTGATGATGTCCATGCCACCAGTGTGCCGTCATCCACCGTCATCCGATTCGGGGAGAACCCCTGAAATCGGACATATGGACCTACGTCGTCCGGGTGACGTCGTCAGACGCGGTGGACGAGGACGGAGGCCGTCAGGGCAGAGGCACAGCGGGATCAGCGTCCCAGCCGTCCCCTGCCGAGGTTGAGCAGCGCCATCGCGAGTTGCCTGCCCTCGGGGCCGAGTTCCCGGTAGCGCGCGAGGACGTCCATCTCGCGGTTGTAGACGATGCGGGGGCCGCCGGCGGCCATCCGGACCCTCCCGATCGTTTGCGACACCTCGGCTCGGCGCTTCACCAATCGCAGGATCTCGGAGTCGAGCCAGTCGATCTCCTTGCGGAGCTCGTCTATGTTCTCGGTCGTGGTGGGACCGGGGGAGTCGGTGCTGTGAGCCTGGGCGTTCATCCTGACCTCTTCTCCTACGTGGGGTCCGACGGCCCGAGACGACGAAAGCCCCGGGTCCGACGGACTCCGGGGCTTTCGTGACGACTTATGGCACTACGCGTCCACGGGAGCCGGAGCCCGGTTCCCGTAGAAAAATCGAAACGCGTCGTGCCGCACAAGACCGAGTATGCCACACGATCGGCCTGTCGGGCCCCACAGGTAGCGTGGACACATAATGAGCACCCTGTTCGATCTTCCCCCGGAATCCGCAGGCGGCGGCGTTTCGCACGGGCCGCTGCTCGATGACCTGAATCCCGCCCAGCGCGCGGCGGTGGAGCATCAGGGCCGCCCCCTGCTCATCGTCGCGGGCGCGGGCTCGGGTAAGACCCGCGTGCTCACCAGGCGAATCGCCTATCTGCTCGCGGCCAGGGGGGTGCATCCCGGCCAGATCATGGCCATCACGTTCACCAACAAGGCCGCGGCCGAGATGCGCGACCGCGTGGTCGACCTCGTCGGAGGGCGTGCGGGCGCGATGTGGGTGTCGACGTTTCACTCGATGTGCGTACGCCTGCTGCGGCGCGAGGCGAAGACACTGGAGCTGACGTCGAACTTCTCCATCTACGACGCGGACGACAGCAGGCGGCTGATGGCGTTGGTCGGGCGTGATCTGGAGCTCGACCCGAAGCGGTACTCGGCACGCGCGCTCGCCAACCACGTGTCCAACCTGAAAAACGAGCTCATCGACCCCGACGCGGCGGCGGACGCGGCGGCGAACGACTTCGAACGTAGGGCCGCCGAGGCGTATCGCGAGTACCAGAACAGGCTGGCGCAGGCCAACGCCCTGGACTTCGACGACCTCATCGCGAGGACGGTGGAGCTGTTCCAGGCCTTCCCCGATGTGGCCGAGCACTACCGGCGCCGGTTCCGGCACGTCCTCGTCGACGAGTACCAGGACACCAACCACGCGCAATACACCCTGATCAGGGAGTTGGTCGGGACCGGTCCGACCGAGTCCGGACTGCCCCCGTCGGAACTGTGCGTCGTCGGTGACGCCGACCAATCGATCTACGCGTTCCGTGGGGCCACCATCCGCAACATCGAGGAGTTCGAACGCGACTTCCCCGACGCGCGCACCATCCTGCTGGAGCAGAACTACCGCTCGACGCAGACGATCCTGTCCGCGGCCAACGCCGTCATCTCCCGAAACCCCGGGCGCAGGGAGAAACGTCTGTGGACCGACGCGGGCCAGGGGGAACGCATCGTCGGTTATGTGGCCGACAGCGAACACGACGAGGCGGCGTTCGTGGCCGAGGAGATCGACGCGCTGGTCGACCGGGGCGAGGCGAAGTACTCCGACGTGGCCGTGTTCTACCGCACCAACAACCAGTCCCGGGTGTTCGAGGAGATCTTCATCCGGCTCGGCCTGCCGTATCGGGTCGTCGGCGGGGTGCGGTTCTACGAGCGCAAGGAGGTCAAGGACGCGCTCGCGTACCTGCGGGTGCTGGCCAACCCCGAGGACACCGTGAGCCTGCGGCGCATCCTCAACGTGCCGAAACGGGGCATCGGCGAGCGTGCCGAGGCCGTGGTGGCCACCCACGCCGAGCGGGAGCGCATCTCGTTCGCGTCGGCGTTGCGCGACGCCGTCGCGGGGCGGATCCCGCTGCTGAACCCTCGTTCGCAGAAGGCCATCACCGCGTTCGTGGAGCTGATCGACGGACTGCGGGAACTCGTGGACGAGGGCACGGACGTCGCCGACGTCCTGGAGGCGGTGCTCGACCGCACCGGTTATCGCGCCGAACTGGAGGGTTCGGACGACCCGCAGGACGCCTCGCGGTTGGAGAACCTGGACGAGCTCGTCACGGTGGCACGTGAGTTCACCGAGTTCGCCCGGTCGGTAGGGGAGGACACGGGTACGAGCGAGGACACCGACGTCGCCACCGACTTCGAGGACGCGGATGTCGCCGAGCCGGGATCGCTGTCGGCGTTTCTGGAACGGGTGTCGTTGGTGGCCGACGCCGATTCGGTCCCGTCCCCCGACGGCGAGGGAGCCGACGAGGCCGACGAGGACGGTGTGGTCACCCTGATGACGGTGCACACGGCCAAGGGGCTCGAGTACCCGGTGGTGTTCTGCACCGGCTGGGAGGACGGCGTGTTCCCCCATCTGCGGGCGCTGGGCGAGCCGAAGGAGTTGGCGGAGGAACGCAGGCTGGCTTACGTGGCGATCACCCGGGCGCAACGGCGGCTGTACGTTTCCCGTGCGTTGGTGCGCAATGCCTGGGGACAGCCGATGAGCAACCCGGCGTCGAGGTTCCTCGACGAGATCCCCGCCGAACTCGTCGACTGGCGGAGGCTGGCCCCGTCGGGTACTCAGCGGGAGACGGGGACACCCCGCGCGGTCACGACGTGGGGTCGTGGGGTCGGCACCGGGGTCACCTCGAGCGGTGTGCGTACGACGTCGTTCCAAGCGGCGTCCCGCGGGGCCCGGAGCTCCCGCCCGAACGAGAGCTGGAAGAACAAGGTGCCGCTCAAGCTCGACGTGGGTGATCGGGTCAACCACGACAAGTACGGGCTGGGCACGGTGGTGGCCACGGAGGGGGTGGGTCCGCGGACCACGGCCACCATCGATTTCGGCAGTGCCGGCACCGTGCGGCTCATGCTGATCGGCAATGTGCCGATGGTGAAGCTCTAGCGACTCCGCGGTCGTCGCGCCGGTTTTTGTCGGATCCCCTCACTACTGTTCGGACCGAACAGAGGTTCGAAGGGAGTGGGCATGGGTGTCGTTGGCACGGTGATGGCCGCAGCGGCACCGGGGCGGCGGTCCGGAGAGGGCGGAAAGGCCGAGCGAGTTCCGACGGCTCCGACACGGCGCATCGCCCGGGCGCTGTGGTGCGTCCGGGCGATGCGTGTGATCGTCGGCGTGGTGTGGATTCGTACGCGCGCGGAGACGGCGGGGTGCTCAGCGGCGGGCTCAGATGTAGACGCCGCGTGCGGCCAACCAGGCCTGCGGGTCCACCTTCTGGCCGTTCTCGTGCACCTCGAAGTGCAGGTGCGGCCCGGTGGACTGACCCCGGTTGCCGATGATGGCGATCTGCTCGCCCGCCTTGACCCGCTGTCCGACCTGCACCGAGAAGCTCTCCATGTGGCCGTAGACGTGGATGGTGCCGTCGTCGAGCTGGATGCGCACCCACAGGCCGAAGCCGCTGGCCGGGCCGGCTTCGATCACCGTGCCGTCGGCGGCGGCCACGATCGGGGTGCCGATGCTGTTGGCGATGTCGATGCCGTAGTGGGTGCCGCCCCACCGGGCGCCGTAGCCGGAGGTGAACACGCCCTGTGCCGGCGCCACGAACTTGGGGCGCTTGGCCTCTTCTTCTGCTCTCCGACGTTCTTCGGCCTCGCGTTCGAGCCGCTTTTCGGTGACTTCGGCACTCTCGGTGAGTTTCTGCGCCTCGGCGGAGGCGTCGACGGAGTGCGAGACCTGGAGCAGCACCGGCGAGCCCGCCGGGGCGTCACCGCCGACTCCGGAGGCTCCTCCGGAGTTCAGGGACGCACTCGCGTCGCTGGCGTTGGCCAGCGGAGTGACGTCGGTGTGCCGCTGCTGCGGGGAGTTGTTAGGGGTCTGCAATGTCTGACCTGCTGCGGCGGCGGCGAAAGCGCCCGCCGCGACCGCGGCCACCATCACGCGGCCCCGCAGCGCCGACGAGGGCGCGGGAAGCCGGTGCGAGCCCCGGCCCCGAACGGTCGCACTGTTCAGTGCCTGTTCGAGTACCGGGGAAGGATCTTGGCCGCCGGGGGAGCGGTGTCGAGCCAAGTCAGCGCCTTCCATTCCTCGGGGGAGCCAGATCATGAACCTTCGGGCGGGGGACCCGGTGAACGGTGTCGGGGTACCGCTCACGTGATTCGTGATCTGACCGTAATGGGGACTGCGGGACAGTAACGAAATGGTGGCGTTGTGGGCAAGGTGCCGTTCGCAAACGCGATGCCGGAAGGGGGGTTTTCGGCGGTGTGATGTCCGTATGACTCAAGGTAGGAGGGGTTCCATCGAAGTGATGTGATGTGTATTACATTCAAGCAACCGGGGGTTTAAAACGGCGTTTCTGGGAGAGCCCCTCGTCCGCCTCGTCACGCGGGACACGACCCCGGTCCTTGCCGCTACGCTCATCGCCGGAAGCTGTGCGCGGCGCAGGCCGCCCCGGGCGGGCGGATCCGGACGCGTCGTGCGATCCGCAAGCCGGCTCGGGGGTGGACCATCGGACCACAGCGTGCAGACGTGACCACGGCTTCGACCCAGGTGGCGATCACCCGTCGGCAGCCGCTGCTTGCTGCTCTGGTCGTCGCGGCCCTCGGCGCGGTGATGAGTGTGGTGGGCGCCGTCGCGCCCGCCTTGGACGGTGCGAGCCGAGGGTTCCCGAGCGCGCCGCTGCTGGCGGTGCTGGCCGTCGTTCCCGTCGCAGTGGCCTTCCTGCTGCTCCTACGGTCTCGGTTCGGCATGGCCGCCGGCGTGCTGATGGGTGCCGCGACACTCGCCCCCGCGGCAGTCGTCTTGGACCTGCAACTGCTCGTGGACCCCTCCGCGGCGTCCCGACCCGAGCTGTACTTCCCTCGCGACCTTTCCCTGCCCTCGCCTTCGATCGGGCTGTGGGCGCTGCTCGCCGGTCACGGATTCGCCCTGGTCGCCGGGGTCGTGGCGTTGGCGGTGTCCAGACAGGAACCCGGTTCCGCGTTCGACGACACCGGTGCACGCGGCATCGAGGGTGACAGTGGTGGAAGCGACGACAGCGCGGCCTGGCGTCGGCGGTCCGTGCTCCTCGCGTTCCTGATCGCCGTCGTCGGTGCGTGCGGGCTGTTGATGGCGCCCTTCCACTCCTCCGACCTCTATCTGCTGGCGCGGAACGCCTTCGAAGGACCCGCGGTGGAACTCGTCGGCCGCGTGTTGTCCGCGGCGACGTTGTCGGCCGGTGCGGTGTTACTGGTCGTGGTTCCCCGAGAGGTGACCGTGGCCGGGGGCGGGTTGCTCGGTCTTGCGCTGGCCCTGGCGGCGTGGGGTGTTCCACCTCTGGCGGCGGCGTTGAGCATGACGTCGCTCGACATCGCCGTCGGTCCCTGCCTGGTCGTGGCGGCGGTGTTGGGGTTGCTGTTCGTGGCGACGCGGCATGCCACCGACGTCACCGTGTCCTCGACGAGCCCGAAGGGGACGCGGTTGCCCGGTGGGCGCAAGCTGGAACTCGCGACCGGCGTGTTCGCGTCGGTGACGGGCGCCTCCGCGGTTTTGGGAGCGGTCCTGCCGCAGTTGACGGCCATCGGCTCGGCGGACGCTCCCGAAAGTCCGGCCCGGTGGCTTCTGCTCGCTGCGGGGGGCGTGATCGGGCTGCTCGGCCTGGCGATGTTCGTCACGCGTGTCGCGACAGCGGTGCGGCCCGTGTTGTCCGTGGCGTGGGTCGGGGTTCCGCTCGCCGCGACGGCGGTACTCGACACCGCGCTCACCACGGGATACACGTCCACGACGTTCTCGCCGACGCAGTACGGCAGTCCGGTGGACGGGCTGGATTCCCTCGGCTTCGGGCCGTTCAGTTCCGGACCGGGCGCGGTGTGGGCGTGGCTGGCGATGGTGGGTGCCGTGGTGACCGCGTGTTGTTCCGTTGTGGCCGGCGTGGTGGAACGCGAAGACGCGGAGGACGCGGCAGCGGACGAGGTCTCCGGTGAGGACGGGAACGGGATCCCCGACGGGGTGACCACGGTGGGCCTGCGGATGCTCATCCCCCTCACGGCGGCGGCGGTGCTGGCGATCGCCGCGTTCGGGACCCCGCTGGTGACGGCCCCCGAGTACGTCGAGCCGGGGTTGTGGTCCGACGTGGGCACGCCGACGTGGGGATTGGCCGCGGCGGTGCTCGTGATCGTCGGTGCTTGCGTGCTCGCGACGCGGAGCAGGCCGGCGAGGGCCGCGGCGCTGTTGGCGGGTGTCGCCTGCGTCGTGGGGCTGCGGGCGGCGACCGCCCCGCTTGTCGGTGGTGAGATCGACGGTTCGGCTGCGGGGCTGGGTCTCTGGTTCTCCCTGGCGGCGCTGGCCGCGTTGGCCGGAGCCGGCGCCGTCGCGATGACCGGCCGCCGGGCGTGATCCGCGCGCCGAACACACGTTCCGGTCGTCACTCGTTCGTGGCTGTATAGGCGCGATATTCGCCACATTCCCAGCTCAGACGTGGTGCTGGTGACCGAGTTCACCTGACGTGAGGGGCGCTGCCGGCTGTTGGGTCGATAGGGTCAACGACGTCCGGCAGCACGGTTTACACAAACCACATAGGCGTGTCGTCAGGAGACAAAAGTAGTGGACCTCTACGAGTATCAGGCGAAGGAGCTTTTCGCTGCCCACGGCGTACCCGTACTCCCGGGGACCGTGGTCAGCGAGGCCGAGGAAGCCCGCCGGGCGGCTGAGGAGATCGGCGGCCAGGTGGTGGTCAAAGCTCAGGTGAAGACAGGCGGCCGAGGTAAGGCCGGTGGCGTGAAGCTCGCCGCCGACCCGGACGAGGCGGCGGAGAAGGCCCGAGCGATCCTCGGACTGGACATCAAGGGACATGTGACGCGCCGGGTGTTGGTGACCGAGGCGTCCGAGATCGCCGAGGAGTACTACTTCTCGTTCCTGCTCGATCGGGCCAACCGCACCTTCTTGGCCATGGCCTCCGCCGAGGGCGGCATGGAGATCGAGCAGCTCGCCGCCGAGCGCCCCGAGGCGCTGGCGAAGGTCCCGATTGACCCGCTGACCGGGGTCGACCTCGACAAGGCGCGCGAGATCGTCACCAAGGCCAACTTCCCCGAGGTCGTGCGGGAGAAGGCCGCCGAGGTGATCGTCAAGCTGTGGGAGACGTTCGTCTCCGAGGACGCCACCCTGGTCGAGGTGAACCCGCTGGTGCGGGACCCGAAGGACGAGATCATCGCCCTCGACGGCAAGGTGACGCTCGACGACAACGCGGCGTTCCGGCAGCCGAAGCACGCCGACCTCGTCGACGTCGAGGCCGAGGACCCGTTGGAGGCCAAGGCCAAGGCCAAGGGCCTCAACTACGTCAAGCTCGACGGTCAGGTCGGCATCATCGGTAACGGTGCCGGTCTGGTCATGTCCACGCTGGACGTCGTGGCCTATGCGGGCGAGAAGCACGGCGGGGTGCGCCCGGCGAACTTCCTCGACATCGGCGGTGGCGCGTCGGCCGAGGTCATGGCGGCCGGACTCGAGGTCATCCTCGGGGACCCGGACGTCAAGAGCGTGTTCGTCAACGTCTTCGGCGGTATCACCGCGTGCGACGCGGTGGCCAACGGCATCGTCGAAGCGCTGAAGATCCTCGGGGACAACGCCACCAAGCCGCTGGTCGTGCGGCTTGACGGCAACAACGTCGAGGAGGGCCGCCGGATCCTGACCGAGGCGGCGCATCCGCTGGTGACGTTGGTGGACACGATGGACAGCGCGGCCGACAAAGCCGCCGAGTTGGCTGCGGCAGGTGCGTGAAAGACATGTCGATTTTCCTGAACAGCGAATCCAAGATCATCGTCCAGGGCCTCACCGGCTCCGAGGGCAGCAAGCACGCCGCCAAGATGCTGGCGGCCGGTTCCAACATCGTCGGCGGCGTGAACGCCCGTAAGGCGGGCCAGACCGTCACCATCGGCGGCAAGGACCTGACCGTCTTCGGCACCGTCGAAGAGGCCATGAAGGAGACGGGCGCCAACGTCAGCGTGATCTTCGTGCCGCCGAAGTTCGCGAAGGACGCGGTCATCGAGGCCATCGACGCCGAGATCCCCCTCGCCGTGGTGATCACCGAGGGCATCCCGGTGCACGACTCGGCCGCTTTCTGGGCGCACGCGTGCGCGAAGGGCAACAAGACCCGGATCATCGGTCCGAACTGCCCGGGCATCATCTCGCCGGGACAGTCCAACGCCGGCATCATCCCGGCCGACATCACCGGACCCGGCAAGATCGGTCTGGTGTCGAAGTCCGGCACCCTGACCTACCAGATGATGTACGAGCTGCGGGACATCGGTATCTCCACCGCCGTCGGCATCGGTGGCGACCCGATCATCGGCACCACGCACATCGACGCGCTGGAGGCGTTCCAGGCCGACCCGGAGACCGAGCTCATCGTGATGATCGGTGAGATCGGTGGGGACGCCGAGGAGCGCGCCGCCGAGTACATCAAGGCCAACGTCACCAAGCCCGTGGTCGGCTACGTCGCCGGGTTCACCGCGCCCGAGGGCAAGACGATGGGCCACGCGGGCGCGATCGTCTCCGGTTCGTCCGGAACCGCGCAGGCGAAGAAGGAGGCGCTGGAGGCCGCCGGGGTGAAGGTGGGCAAGACCCCCACCGAGACCGCCGAGCTTGCGCGCGAGCTGTACAAGGCGCTGTAACGAGCCAGCGGTCGATAACGACTTTCCAACAGACAGGGTCGGGCGTGTTGTGCCCGGCCCTGTTCTGTGTGTGAAGCGCCCTGTGTAAAAAGGCACCGGACACCGAAACCGTGCGATCAACACGCACGTCGAAGACTTCGGTAGGTGCGAACGGCGGCACGGTCGCGACATGCCCCGAGCGACCACGCCTTTCCAGCTCGATACGACAGGAGAACACGGATGACCTTCCCGAGCAGCACACCTGGCGGATTCCCGGCCCAGGGCCCGCAGCAGCCGCACCAGCCTTATCCAGGGGCGCCGTCCACCGGGCGGCCGTCGCTTTCGCTGCCGCAGATCCTGCTGTTGGCGACGGGTGGTCTCGGGGTCCTCAACCTGTTCCTCGGTTTCGCGAACCGTACCTTCGACGTCAGCTTCTACGAAGGATCCTTCGGGTGGGTGCCCGCGTTGCTGTTCATCGCGGGATTGACCGCCGTGTTCGGTTTCCTGCCCGGTGAGCAGAAGCCGGGTCCGTGGCCGGCGGTCCTTTCCGTGGGGGTCATGCTGCCGTACCTGTTCAGCGTCTTCCAGGGGGACAGCCTTAAGGCGGGCGGCATCCTCGTGTTGGTCTTCGGCATCCTGCAGATGGGTGCCGCCGTGGCCGCGTACCTGTTCGAGGCCGGGATCGTCAAGGCCCCGGCTCCCCAGGCACAGTCGCCCTACGGCCAGTCGCCTTACGGTCAGCAGCCGTACCAGTACGGTCAGCAGCAGCCGCAGTCCCAGTACGGCCAGCAGTCCGCCGGCTTCGGTCAGCCGCAGTCTCAGCCGCAGCCACAGTCCCAGCCACAGTCCCAGTACGGCCAGCAGTCCTCGTCGGAGTCTTCGGGTGGCTTCGCGGCCCAGCCCGCGAACTTCTCCCAGCCGATGCAGCAGCCCACGCAGTATGCGCCGCAGCAGGGCCAGTTCTTCCAGCAGCCCTCGACGGACTCCGAGCAGTCCGAGCAGAAGTCCGACCAGCAGAACACGTCCGGTCAGTCCGGTAACTGACGTCGAGGGTCGAGACGCCGGGGACAGGACGACAGGACGACGCTGCCTCGTCCGGGTGAGGCGAATCCCACCGCGGCCCTCGCCCGCGGCGTGGCTCGTCCGGTCGGGCGGGCGCCGGTGCGAGGGTGCCCGCCATGGGCAGGTTCACCGCGTTCATGTCCGGGCTGACCGTGAGAGAAGGTGACGCGATGCGTTCGGGGCGGGCGCGTGTGCTCTTCGGTGCCGCGCTCGGCCCGATCGTCACCGGGTATGCGGCGGTGGCCAGCCTGCTCGTGGTGGTGGCGACACTGGCGTCCAGGTCGGAGTTCTCCGCGGGCGGAGTGCTCGCCGCCGCGTGTCCCGGGTGGTTGGCGGCCTATCAGGTGCCGCTCGACATCGGTGGTGCCCCGTTGGGGGTGCTGCCGATGTTGCCCACCCTCGGTGTCCTGCTGCTGGTGTTCCGCACGGCGGCCTCGGCGACGCGGCGTCTCGACGAGGTCACCGGCGACCGGAGCGGCCGGTTGTCCTCCGCGGTGTCCGTGGTGGGCACGGTCGTGGGCGCGCACGCGTTGTTCGCCGCGCTCGCCTTCGGTGTGTCCGCCGGGTTGGTCGCGGAGGGACAGTTCCCCGCGGCGATCGTGACGCCCACCGTGCTCGCCGGTGGGGCGGCGGCGCTGGGGGCGGCCTCGGCCTCCTCGGCGGGGTGGTTGGAGCGCTTGGACCCGGTGGCCGTTCGCGGTATGCGGGCGGGCCTGATCGGCTTCGGCGTGCTGTTCGTGGTGGGGACGTTGGTGTTCGTGGTGGCCACGGTGGCGGCGTGGCCGACGGTGGGGGAGCTGGTCTCCGCGTACTCGCCCGAGTCGGGGAGCGCGGTGGGGATGTCGTTGTTGTCGTTGGGTTACGTGCCCAACATGTCCGTGCTCGCGGCGAGTGTGCTGACCGGCGGGGGGTTCTCCATCGGGGAGGTGTCGGTGAGCGCCTTCGCGATGACGTCCGGTCCGGTGCCCGCGGTGCCGGTCCTGGCGGGACTGCCCCCGGAGTACGGCGCGTGGTGGCCTCTGCTGTTGGTGGTGCCCGCGTCGATCGGCGCGGGGGTGGGCTGGTCGCTGCGGGCGGTGGACGGCCGGGTGAACGCGCGGTTGCGGGCCGTGCTGGTGGCGGGAATCGTGTGTGGTTTCTGCGCCGTGGTGGTGTCCGCGTTCGCCGGAGGGGCGTTGGGCGGTGGCCCGTACGATCCCGTGGTGGTTCGTGCCGAGGTGTTCTCGGTCACCACGTTCGCCTTCGTCGTCGTCCCGGGTGGTGTGGTGGCGTGGTTGACAGGACCCGGTCGACAGCCACGGCGCACCCCTCGCCGCCGGAGGTGAGACGAGGCCTTTAGGCTGGGGTCACCAGGTCAGTCGATGTGTGCGCCATCGGCGTACGGCCCTGCTAGGAGACCCCACTGACTGTCAGTTTGCAGCTGCCCGTCCCGGTGAAGCTCGTCGTACTCGCCTCCGGCTCGGGAACCTTGTTGCAGGCCGTGCTCGACGCGGTGGGGGACGACGGTTTCCCCGCCGAGGTCGTGGCGGTAGGGGCCGACCGCGAGAAGATCCAGGCCCTGGAGCGGGCCGAGCGGGCGGGCGTGCCGACGTTCATCGTCAAGACGGGTGACTATCCCGACCGGGCGGCGTGGGACAAGGCCCTCACCGAGGCCGTCGCCGCTCATCGACCCGATCTCGTGGTGTCCGCAGGTTTCCTCAAGATCCTCGGGCCGGAGTTCCTGGCCCGTTTTCCCAACCGGGTGATCAACACTCATCCGGCACTGTTGCCCGCGTTCCCGGGTATCCGGGCCGTGGCCGACGCTCTGGAGCTCGGGGCCAAGGTGACCGGGTCGACCGTGCATTTCGTGGATGCGGGGGTGGACACGGGGCCGATCATCGCGCAGGAGGCCGTGGTCGTGGAGCCCGAGGACGACGAGGAGACGTTGCACGAGCGCATCAAGGCCGTGGAGCGCAGGCTGCTCGTGGACGTCATCGCGAAACTGGCCCGTGTGGGGTGCACGGTGGACGGACGGAAGGTGAGGTTCTCGTGAGCGAGCGGACCCCGGTGCCGGGACAGCGGCCCGTGCGGCGGGCGTTGATCGGCGTGTCCGACAAAAGTGGCCTGTTGGAGCTGGCGACGGGCCTGCACGCGGCGGGCGTGGAGATCGTTTCCACCGGTGGCACGGCGAAGGTGATCGCCGATGCGGGGGTGCCCGTGACGCCGGTCGAGGAGGTGACCGGGTTCCCCGAGTCGTTCGACGGCAGGGTCAAGACGTTGCACCCGAGGGTGCACGCCGGGCTGCTCGCCGACACCACGCGGGAGGATCACGTCGAGCAGCTGCGGTCGCTCGACATTGCGCCGTTCGACCTGCTCGTGGTCAACCTCTACCCGTTCGCGAGCACCGTCGCGTCGGGCGCCACGCCGGAAGAATGCGTGGAGAACATCGACATCGGGGGCCCGGCCATGGTGCGTGCCGCGGCGAAGAACCATGCCAGCGTCGCCGTGGTGGTGGACCCCTCCCGTTACGACTGGGTGTTGCAACGTGTGCGGGAGGGTGGTTTCGGGTTGGCCGAGCGGAAGCGGTTGGCCGCCGAGGCGTACGCCCACACGGCCGCCTACGACGTGGCGGTGGCGTCGTGGTTCGCGTCCTCGTACGCGCCCGCGGACGAGGTCGACACCACCGAGGGTGCCACGGCCGTGGAGTTCCCCGACTTCCTCGGCAGCACCTGGCAGCGGCACGCCGTGTTGCGGTACGGCGAGAACCCGCACCAGCGGGCCGCGCTGTACCGCGATTCCACGCCGAGCGGGCTCGCCCACGCCGAGCAGCTGCACGGCAAGGAGATGTCGTACAACAACTACGTCGACACCGACGCGGCGCGCCGTGCGGCGTTCGACTTCTCCGAACCCGCCGTGGCGATCATCAAGCACGCCAATCCGTGTGGCATCGCCGTGGGCGTGGACGTCGCCGAGGCGCACCGCAAGGCACATGCCTGTGACCCGTTGTCCGCCTTCGGTGGGGTCATCGCGGTGAACCGGCCGGTGACGCTGGAACTGGCCGAACAGATCGCGGAGGTGTTCACCGAGGTCGTGCTCGCGCCCGACTTCGACGCAGAGGCGTTGGAGGTGCTCCGGCAGAAGAAGAACATCCGCTTGCTGCGGTTGCCGGAGCAGGCCCACGCGCACACCGACGCCAAGGAGCTGCGGCCCATCTCGGGTGGGGTGCTGGTGCAGACCGTCGACCGCATCGACGCCGAGGGCGACGACCCGGCCAACTGGACCCTCGCCACCGGCGACCCCGTCGACGCCGACACCCTGGCCGACCTGGCATTCGCCTGGCGGGCCGTCCGGTCGGTGAAGTCGAACGCGATTCTGCTCGCGCACCAGCAGGCCACCGTGGGCATCGGTATGGGCCAGGTGAACCGGGTCGACGCGGCGCGGCTGGCGGTGAACCGGGCCGGTGATCGGGCCAAGCACGCGGTGGCGGCTTCGGACGCGTTCTTCCCGTTCCCCGACGGTTTGCAGGTGTTGCTCGCCGCGGGGGTGCGTGCGGTGGTCCAGCCCGGTGGGTCCGTCCGGGACGCCGAGGTGCTCGCCGCCGCCGAAGCCGTGGGGGCCACCGTCTACCACACCGGGACCCGTCACTTCACGCACTGAACGCGGCCCGGCCGCCCCGCAGCGGTCGGCGGCTCGCTCAGCAGGCCCTCGTCCTTCCCGGGACGAGGGCCTGTGTCGTATCGCGTTCCCCGCGTCACGCGTATCGCCGTCACTCAGGCCGGTGGCCTGCCTTGACACCCCCGGCACGCTCGCCGTTTACTGAGTTCATCGAACACCAGTTCGATAGCGGTATACGGTCTCTCCGAGGCCTGCCACGCCTACGGTCGCGACGACGGCGTGCTCGGTGAGGGCCGACGGCCGCCGACGAATTCGGAGTGATGTTCAGCGAACCGGCGCTGATTCCCGCTCCTGGCGCGGAGTTCGTCGGCGGCCACTGCCGCTCGGCTCCGACCACTCAGGGCTCGAGGAGCCCGCCCGTGTCGTCCCCTGTCCACCGGGTCAGTCGATGGGGGGTTCTCCCGGCTCCAACTCGATCAGGTCACCCTCGGCGAGCAGCTCCTCGATCGACGCGGGCAGCAGGTACGCGGCACCACCGCCCGGCTGGTTGAACCAGGGGATGGCGACACCGGCGAGCACCCGCAGGGGACGTTGCACCCGATACACGTGGTACGGGCGATTGACCCATTCCGGCACGAGTGACCGCTCCTCGAACGGGGTGCCCGCGGCATAGGTGAGGTTGCCGCTGGGGCTGCCGAAACGGTCGAGTTCGCTGCCCACGGGTAGATCCCGCATCTCCTTGCCTCGGAACAACGTGAGCGGCGGCTCACCCGGCAGCGGCTGGATGGGCCACTGCTGACTGCCCTTACCGGCCTGGCCGTTGCGGCTCTGCGTGGCGGGCTCGGCGGGCCGGGGCACGTCCCGGCGCGGAGGCGGGGGCGGTACCGGTGCGGGGCCGCCCTGGGGAGGTTGCGGGCTGTGGACACCCTGCTCCTCGTGTGGGGAGGGCACTCGCTGCTCGCCCATCGGCTCCGGTGGTGTCGGCGGGCGCGTCCCCGTGGCCACGTCGGACGACAGGGTGGCGGTGACATGCTGCGGAGGCACGGGCCGCTCCTGCTGCGGCGGGAGTTGCCGCTGCGGAAGGTCACCGGTCTGCGGTGGGGGAACCAGGGAGCCCTGGGGTCGGGTCGTGTCGTGCTCCGACGTGAGCAGCAGTTTGCCGAGCATGAACGCCGCCGCGTCCTCCACGTCCCCGAACACGGCGGGACTGGTCAGCTGTTTGTCGTCGTAACGGCCGACACGCCAGCCTTCCCCGACCTCCTCCAGTGCCCAGCCCTGTTCCGCGGGCTCGCCGATGCGGTAGGACCACTCGGGTACGCCGAGTTCGTCCAGCCGATCCTGGAGGTCCTCCAGCACCGGTTCGTCGTAGACGAGCGGTCCCGGGGAGTACTCGGTGGGCGGGCCGCCGTCGTCGTGGCCGTCGTCACGGCCGTCCTGGGCGCGTGCCGGCTCGGGCTGTTCGGCGGGTTCGGGCCTCCTGTCCGGCGACTGTCCCCGGTCGGGCCCTTCCGGCGTGGGCGGGGCCGTGGCCGGCTGTGGCGGCGGGGTGATCGTGGTGGGCGGCCCGTCGTGGAGCGCGGCGACGGGGGTGTAGGTCGTCGCGGCGTCGGCGGGGTGTTCGGAGTGCGGGGGACCGTCCGAGCGGTCGTCCTCGTATCCGCGTTCCTCGTACTCCCGGTGCTCGTACGCCTCGTCCCGGTACGGCCGGTGCTCGTAGCCCTCCTGGTCCTGCCGTTCGTAGCGGTCGCCCTCGTACCGCTCGTCGCGGTAGTCCTCCTCGTACGGTTCCTCGGCGTACTCCTGCTCGTCGTAACGAGCGTCCTCGGCGTGCCTTTCGTCCTCGGCGAACTGTGGCGGAGCGGCTATCCGGGTCCGCTCCGCGTCGCTCTCCCCGAAGTGCTGGGCGTCGTGGGGCTCGCCACGCCGTTCGGGCTCGTAGTCCTGTGGCGGAGCCGACACCGGAGCCGCGAGTCGAGTGCGCTCCGCGTCGCTTTCCGGTGGTTCCTCCTCGTACGGTCGCTGCGGCTCCTGTGCGTGCTCCACGGGAGCGGGCGGGGTGGGTTCGGGTTGCTCGGGGGCCCGTTCCTGGCCGGGGGCCGGGGGTACGGGTCGCTGTGGCAGGGGCGGTGGCGGTCCGCCCCGCGAGACATGTGCCGCCGCGGCCTGCCTGACGGCGTCGGGCACGTCGGGGATGGTGAACCCGTTCGCGCGGATGTGTTGCACCAACTCGGGCTCGGGTGCGACCCCGTACTTGCGTAGGTAGTAGTTGACGGCTGCGGGCCAGATCCACGTGCCGTCGCTGTGGAAGGCGATGGGAACGGCGCTTTCGGGGGGATTGGCCAACCGGTCGAGATCGAGGCCGCGTCCGGGCACCACCACGGGAGCCCCGTCGAGGTAGTCGAGCAGTTTGTCCTGTTCCTCGACGTCCAGCTCCGGCCTGTTCACCACGGGATGTCCGCCGGCGCCCACACCGTCGAAGACGCGGGCCATGCGGAAGCGTGGACCGGGGCGTTCCGGTCCAAGACCCGCCATACGGCGCATGAGCCAGTCGGGCACGTTCTCCTCGGTGCGCGGGAACATGCGCAGTTCGTCGGCGTACGCCTGGGGTGGCGGGGCGAGATCCCAGTTGGGCTCCTCCCGGTCGTACTCGAGGTTGTAGCTCGACGGGTGGTCGAGCTGGTAGCGGGCGTTGAACCACGTCCCGCGCCCCTCGCGGTACATGCCCGTGCGCAACCGGCCGAACAGGCTGGCGATGTCATGGGTAGCGGTCCACTCTTGGGTGGTTCCGTCGGCGAGGGCGACTTCACCGGTCAGTTCGTGGTACTTCCCTACGGCGCGATATTCGACGGTCACCCGGCGCCAATCGCGCGGGGCCGCTCGCAGCAAGGAGAGCCCGATCTGCTTGACCAGAGTGTCCTGCTCGGTTGCGTTCAGCTGGGTCGGTTGAGCCACGCCAACATCTTGACCAATGAACGCCGTTGATGCACGGCACATGTGCAGATCGTCGCGATCCTTTGAGCAACTTACGGGTCCGGAGGGCGTGATCCGAGTGCGGAGCGCCACATTTCACCGGATCGAAGCAACCTTGGAATGGGAAAGCGACAAGCATCGGCCCGTGATGGCTACTGAACGTACTCAGCCGACTCCCTCTGATCCCTCGAACGCCGTTTTCCGGCGGGGGACCGTCGTCAAAGAAGTGGCAGGGCTCGTCATCGCCGTGATCGCGGGTCTGGGCATGGCGATCCAGAGTCGGGTCAACGGTGAACTGAGCACGCGCTTGGGTGACGTCGTACTCGCCGCCGTGATCTCGTTCGGCACCGGTTTGCTGCTGTTGCTGCTGCTGTTGGCGTGCTCGTCGCGGATGCGGTCCGGGCTCAGTCATGTGGTACCGGCTCTGCGGGCCGGACTCCTGCGACCGTGGCACTTCCTCGGGGGCCTCGCGGGCGCGACGTACGTCCTGGGGCAGGCGGGGACGGTGGCGCTGATCGGGGTGGCCCTGTTCACCGTCGGGGTCGTGGCGGGCCAGACGGTGAGCGGTCTGGCCGTGGACAAGTTCGGACTCGGACCGGCGGGCCGCCGTGCCGTGACGTGGCCCCGCACCCTCGGGGCGGTGCTCATGGTGGGGGCCGTCGGCGTCGCGGTGGGTGGCGATCTCGTCGACGCGGAACTCGGACGGGTGTGGGTACTGGTGCTCCCGGTTCTCGCGGGCATGGGCATGGCGGTGCAGCAGGCGTTCAACGGGCGGATCGGCGCGGTGGTGGACAGTCCGCTCACCGCCGCGTTGGTGAACTTCACGGCGGGTACCACGGCGCTGGTCGTCGCGTGGCTCGTGTCGCTGGTGGCGTTCGGCGCCACCGCACCGACCGCGTTGCCCGAGGACCCGGTGCTGTACCTCGGCGGAGTCATCGGGATCGTGTTCATCACGGTGGCGGCGGTGCTCGTGTCGTGGACGGGGGTCCTGCTGTTCGGCCTGGCCTCCGTGGCGGGGCAATTACTCGGTTCGGTGGTCGTCGATCACGTCGTGCCCGCCACCGAAGAAGGCGTGGGCACGTCGACGCTGCTCGGCTGTGCGGTCGCTCTGGTGGCCGTGGTGGTCGCGGCGATGGGCGGACGACGAGGAGGCGGTCGCGCTTTGGAAGAATCACCGTCGTGACGGCAACGATTCTCGACGGCAGGGCGACCAAGGACGCGATCTTCGCCGAGCTGGCACCACGGGTGTCGGCTCTGACCGAGCAGGGACGTACGCCTGGTCTGGCGACGGTGCTCGTCGGGGACGATCCCGGCTCGCACGCGTACGTGAAGATGAAGCACGCCGACTGCGCCAAGGTGGGGATCAACTCGATCCGCAGAGACCTCCCCGGCGACATCTCCCAGGAGGAACTGTTCGCCGTCGTCGATGAGCTGAACGCCGACCCCGCCTGCTCCGGTTACATCGTGCAGTTGCCGTTGCCGAAACACCTCGACGAGAACGCGGTGTTGCAGCGGATCGACCCGGCCAAGGACGTCGACGGGCTCGCCCCGTTGAGTCTGGGCAACCTGGTGTTGAACGAACCGGGGTTCCGGCCCTGCACACCCGCGGGGATCATCGAATTGCTGCGCCGGTACGAGGTGCCGCTAAACGGCGCGCAGGTGACGGTCGTGGGCCGGGGCCTCACCGTGGGGCGCACGCTCGGACTGTTGCTGACCCGCCGGGACGTCAACGCCACTGTGACGCTGTGCCACACGGGTACCCGCGACCTCGCGGCGGAGGTCCGCAGGGCTGACGTGGTCATCGCGGCGGCCGGATCGCCGGGGCTCATCACGCCTGACATGGTGCGTCCGGGTGCGGCCGTGCTCGACGTCGGTGTCTCCCGCGTCGACGGCAAACTCACCGGTGACGTCGCACCCGAGGTGGCCGAGGTGGCCGGTTTCCTCGCCCCCAACCCGGGTGGGGTGGGGCCGATGACCAGAGCGATGTTGGTGTCCAACGTCGTCGAGGCCGCCGAACGGACCGTCCGGCGGTGAGCGGCGCCGTGACCACGCAGGATCCGCGCAAGCCCGGGCGCCACCGCGATTCGGTGCTGGTGCACCTGCCGTTCGCCGCGGTGTTGGCGCTGGTCGCGTTCGGCATGCTGCGCATCGCGATGTACCACTGGCGGGAAGGCGCGGTGCTGATCGGTGGTGCGCTACTGGTGGCGGCCGTGCTGCGGGCGGCGTTGTCGCACGAGCGGACGGGCCTGCTGGCCATTCGCACGAGAACCGTGGACGTACTCAGCTACGCCGGACTGGGATTGCTGATCCTGTTCACCGCGCTGACGATCACCGGGGGACCGCTGCGCTGACGGTGTGCCGAGAGGAGCCGTGATGAGTGTGCTGGCCGCCGTCGCCGCTCGGCTGCCCGGTGTGTCGCGCGTGCTGACCGGAAAGAACCACGAGCTGCTGAAGTTCGCCACGGTGGGTGCGATCACTTTCGTGATCGACAACGCCGTGTGGTACCTGCTGAAACTGACGGTGTTGGAGGACCATCCGACCACGGCGAAAGGTGTCGGCATCCTCGTGGCGACCATCGCCTCGTACGTGTTGAACCGGGAGTGGTCCTTCCGGACGCGAGGCGGTCGGGAACGGCCGCACGAGGCCGCGCTGTTCTTCCTGGTCAGTGCGGCCGCACTGGTCGTCAACGTGACACCGCTGTACGTCTCCCGATACGTCCTCGGCCTGCATCGACCGCACGTGGACCTGTTCACCCAGGAGGTCGCCGACTTCTTCAGCGGCTCGGTGCTCGGGGTGGGGTTGGCCATGGTGTGGCGGTTCTGGGCGTTCCGACGTTGGGTCTTCCCCGAGGACGCCTCCGAATCGCCGACAGGGGTGCCTCGGCCATGACGGGGGAATGGCCGAGGCACCCCTTGCCGGGTGTGCGGCGACGAGGTCACGCCGCGACGGGTTCGGGTCGGGATTCCAGCCGCGGCTCGATGCCGGGCTGTTCGAGCGGGGAGTCGTCCTGGACGGCGTCGTCGACCCGGGGGTTGTCGACGTCATCGACGCCGTCGGGGCTGTCGACGCTTGCGACCCGAGCCGCCCGCCGCCGGTCGAAGACGGCGGACGACACGGTCAGCGTGAGCCCGACCAGGGCGAGCATGGCACCCACCACGTTGGGGGACACGAGGCCGAAGCCACCGGCGATGGCGAGGCCTCCGAGGTAGGCACCGATCGAGTTGGCGATGTTGAACGCCGACTGCACGGCGGCGGACACCATCGACTGCGCGCCGCCGGCCTTCTCCATGATCCGGGACTGCATCATCGGGCCGACCATGAACGAGGTCATACCCACGAGGAACAGCATGACGGCGGCGCCGATCTTGCTGTTCGCCGTGACGGTGAACAGCAGCAGCACGACCGCCAGGGCGGTCAGCGCGCCGTACAGGCCGGTCAGCGGGAAGCGGTCGGCGAGTCGGCCGCCGATCACGTTGCCGAAGGTCATGCCCAGCCCCGCCAGCGACAGCAGGAGCGTGACGCTGGTGCCGTCGAAACCGGCGACGTCGGTGAGCACCGGTGCGACGTAGCTGAGGCTGGCGAACCCTCCGCCGAGGCCGAACGTGACGATGGCGAGGGCGAACCACACCTCGGGCTTGCGGAACGCGCCGAGCTCACCGCGCAGCGAGACGTTTGAGGTCGGCCGCTGGTGGGGAATCAATTTGGCGATGGAGACCAAAGCCACGACGCCGATCAGCGCGACCACGCCGAAGGTGGCCCTCCACCCCACCTGCTGGCTGAGGAAGGTTCCCGCAGGTACACCGATGACGTTGGCGAGGGTCAGGCCGAGGAACATCATGGACACGGCCTTAGCGCGACGCTGTGCTCCGACGAGGGTGGCGGCCACCACTGCCCCGGCTCCGAAGAACGCGCCGTGGGGGAGTCCGGCGGCGAACCGGAACAGCATGCCGACCTCGGGGGTGGGGGCGAAGGCGAACAGGGCGTTGCTGGCGATGAACACGCCCATCATGGACAACAACATGGTCTTACGGGCCAGGCGTACCGCGACGGCGGTCAGCAACGGGGCTCCCACCACGACGCCGAGGGCGTAGGCGGTGATGAAGTTGCCGGCCTCGGAAATGGAGATGCCGAGGTCATGGGCGATCTCCGGCAGTACGCCCATCAGGACGAATTCGGTCGTGCCGATGCCGAAGGCACCGATCGCGAGTGCGAGCAGTGCGATGGGCACAAGGCTCCCTCCGGGACGAGGACGTACAAGGACTTAGGTCGTACGAATGCTTGGGGGCGTTCGACTGGATCTGACTGGATCGATCAAGAGCCGCGCCAAAAAAGAACGATAGACCCAGCAGGATTGATTCCAACTTCCGTGACCACGTCGTCGCTGGATCTATCTGCCGTCTAGTTCAACCGAAAAACGCCGACCTGTCATCCCGATTAGATGTGGCGCTCGTCACTATCCGGTTTGAGTTGGACGGGAAGCGGTTTCTGCAGGTCGTGTGCAGAAGAACGGGCCCCGGTGCGAGGAGTGCGCCGGGGCCCGTCAAGGTGTCCGGGGAGTCTCGTCGAATGCGCCGTCGAATCACCGACGTGTCATTTGGTGTGTTCCTTGGCCGGCAGGATCTCAGCGTCGGGTCCTGGGAACATGAGGGTCTCGCGTCCGTCGGAGAACCGCACGAGGTATGGCGGCTCGCCGTGTTCTCCACGCACCTCGATGATTTCGCCTTCTTGTCCGTCCACGCCCACGGTGTGTCCGTGTACGCGGATGGTGTCTCCCACGGCTGCTCGCATCGTGCACCACCTCCGCATAGTCGAGTGTAGGAGCGGGCGGGGTGTCCGGCGAGTTCTCGACACGGTGGTGGCGGTCCACGTTCGGGCTGGTTCGCAGGCGGGCGGGGGCGGGGTATTACTGCTGGGTAACCCTGGTGTGCGGTAGTGACCTACGCTCTACCAGCTCATGGCCAAGATCAAGGTCGAGGGCACCGTCGTCGAACTCGACGGCGATGAGATGACCCGCATCATCTGGAAGTTCATCAAGGACAAGCTCATCCACCCATACCTCGACATCAACCTGGAGTACTACGACCTGGGCATCGAGGAGCGGGACCGCACCGACGACCAGATCACGGTCGACGCGGCGCACGCCATCGCCAAGCACGGCGTGGGTGTCAAGTGCGCCACCATCACCCCCGACGAGGCCCGTGTCGAGGAGTTCGGCCTCAAGAAGATGTGGCGCAGCCCCAACGGCACCATCCGCAACATCCTGGGCGGTGTCGTCTTCCGCGAGCCGATCATCATCTCCAACATCCCCCGGCTCGTGCCCGGTTGGACGAAGCCGATCATCATCGGCCGGCACGCCCACGGTGACCAGTACAAGGCGTCGGACTTCAAGGTCCCCGGCCCCGGCACCGTGACCATCACCTACACGCCGGACGACGGCTCCGAGCCCATCGAGATGGAGGTCGCCAAGTTCCCCGAGGGCGGCGGCGTCGCCATGGGCATGTACAACTTCCGCAAGTCGATCGAGGACTTCGCCCGCGCCTCGTTCAACTACGGCCTCGACCGTGGCTACCCGGTCTACATGTCCACCAAGAACACGATCCTCAAGGCCTACGACGGCATGTTCAAGGACGTGTTCCAGGAGATCTACGACAACGAGTTCAAGGACAAGTTCGAGGCCCGGGGCCTGACCTACGAGCACCGGCTCATCGACGACATGGTGGCGGCCTCCCTCAAGTGGGAGGGCGGCTACGTGTGGGCCTGCAAGAACTACGACGGTGACGTGCAGTCCGACACCGTGGCCCAGGGCTTCGGCTCGCTCGGCCTGATGACCTCGGTGCTGCGCACGCCGGACGGCCGCACGGTGGAGGCGGAGGCCGCGCACGGCACGGTGACCCGCCACTACCGCCAGCACCAGCAGGGCAAGCCGACCTCGACCAACCCGATCGCGTCGATCTTCGCGTGGACGCGCGGTTTGGAGCACCGCGGCAAGCTCGACAACAACTCCGAGCTGATCGGCTTCGCCAACACGCTGGAGAAGGTCGTCATCGAGACCGTCGAGAGCGGCAAGATGACCAAGGACCTCGCGCTGCTGGTCGGAGGCGACACGCCGTACCTGACCACCGAGGAGTTCCTCGCGACGCTGGACGCGAACCTCGCGGCCAAGATCGCTCAGAGCTGACCGGACCCATGAGTCGCCCGTGAATCGCGGGGCCCCGATCGGTCACCGCCGGTCGGGGCCCTGTCGTATTCGACGCCGTGTCCAAGGCGGTGACCGCCGTTCGGGTTGGAGGGGCCCATGACGACACGGGTCGAGGTTCGCTCGGCTCGTGGTGGTCTCATGAGCGGACACACCGGCTTCCACGGGGGCGCCGGGCCGTGCTCCGATCGGATTTCGAGAGTGACTCGTCGACACCCGACGTATCGGACATGGAACCCGATCGTTGTTCGGTCGAGGCCTCGTGCACGGAAAAAGGACTGGGGGAGCAGTGCGATACCGGCGAACGGTATCACCGTCGCGACGGGTCCAGGCGTTGTTCCGGGCGTTCTTCGCGGTGTCCGTGGTCGGTCGATCACACGGCGTTGCGGCTGACGGCCGTACCTTTTCTTCGCAAGAGCCTCCCCCTGTCGGCATCGAGTCGGTGGAGTTGACGTGGACGAGGGTGTGGGAGGACTTCTCCGGCATCGGCTATCGGTTCCGCGGGGGTGGACTCGTCGGTTTCGGGTACCGATCCGGCCCGGCGGTAAAGTGTCCACTCAGGACGGACGTATCTATGTGATCGCCATGTCGGATGCCGACCGGCTCGCGGAAGTCCTAGGGGGGAGCGCTTCCCCCTCGACGGTGACTGAAGGAGGCACCGATGGTGTGTCGAAGACGGCGTGGCTTGGAAGAAGGCGGTTGTCAGCCGCCCGGCCGGAACAGGCGGGCGCGGTGTACGGCCAGCCGAGTGCGGGTGCGCTGATGCCCATCGAGACGCATTACGAGGCATGGGTGAAGCCGCCGAAGTGGGACATTCCGGGGCAGACCCTCTCGCTTTTTGTGAGTTCGTTCCTCGCGACCCTCGTCTGGCTGATCTCCGACGACAGCGTCGGCATGCTCGTGGTCAACATCTTCTTCTGGGTCATGTGCCTGGCGTGCTGGGTGTTCTACCTGGCCCGCTGTCGGATCACGGTGGACGACGACACGCTGGTGCTGGAGGTCGTGCCGTGGTTCTTCCGCAGGCGGCTCCCGCTGACCGACATCCTCTCCGTCGAACTCACGCCCACGGACCCGAGGCAGGAGCTCGGGATGGCCGGATGCGGCTACACGCGAAAAGGGGAGGATCTCGTGGGTTACATCTTCACGGGGGGTCCGGCCGCCAGAGTGGCCACCCGTGACGGCTGCACCTACGTCATCTCGGCCCCGGACGCCGACCGACTCGTGGCCGTCCTGCGGGAACGCGCCCACCTCGACAGCGGTGGTGAGACCGCCGAGGACGCGGCGTAGCGGAGGCCGCCCTTCGTCCGAGGATGTTCCGCGCTCGTCCCGCAGGACCGACGGGGAGGCGTCGACGGCGGATGGCCGCACCACCTCGTCGGGGTTCGTGCCGGCGGTCCGAACCGAGGGCAGGTGTGTCCGATGAGGACTGAATCACTGTGTGGTCACCGAACGGATGTCGGCTTGTCGGTGAGGGTATCGTGTAGTCCGACGGCACCCGGGCGTTCCGGCCGACGAATGATGAGGGCAGGTGAAACGTGCATCGTTATCGGTGCGTCATGCGCCCTCCCAAGGCGATGAAAGTGCTGCTGTGGGTGCTCTTCGTCGAATCTCTCGTCGTCGCCGGTGTCGTCTGGCTGCTCGCGACGGGTCCGATGTGGATTCCCGCCTTGGTCACGTCGCTCCTGATGGGGTTGGCCGGTTCGATGCTGGCCTGTCGGGGCGTCATCACGGTGGACGACGTGGCGTTGCGGCTCGCGGTGAGGCCGGTGTTCCGCAAGACGATCCCCCGCGCGGACGTGGTCTCCGTCGAGCCGACCACGGTCGATCCGTGGAAGGACTTCTCCGGGTGGGGTTATCGGACGCGGGGCAAGAAGCTCGTCGGTTTCCTGTTCCACTCGGGGCCGGCCGTCAGGCTCACCGTCCGTTCCGGGCGTACGTATGTCATCACGGTCCCGGACGTCGACCGGTTGGTGGAGGTCTTGCGGCAGCCGACGAACGTCGGCGGTGCGTGAGGCGTCAGCGGGTGGGAGCTGACGGGGGCCGGCAGCGTCATTACGCACAGTGATCAACCCTGGCCGGACCGGTGAGGTCAGGTTCGTCCGCATGGGGCTGTCGCCGGAGGGGAAAACTCCCTACCCTGCACGCAGGTTGGGTTGTGGCGGGCAAGGAGCGTTGGCGTGCTGGGTAATGCGAAGCGAACGTTCGTCGTCGTCGGCGTCGTTCTGGGCCTGGCGATGATCTACTCGACCGGTTCCGAACAGCGTGCCTCGGAAGCCCAGGGTGGCGATGGCGGTGAGGTCAAGCAGGACACCGTCTGCGCGATGACCGTGACCGCCGACCTGCTCAACGTGCGCTCCGGCCCGGGACCGAGCCACGAGATCGTCGGAAAGTTCCGCCAGGGTGCCGAGATCGACGCCACCACTCAGGTGCGTGACGGTTTCCGCAAGATCGACGATCACCACTGGGCGGCCGACGAGTATCTCGAGCCCGTCGACGACGACTGCGGATGACCCACGCCACGGATGCCGCGTGGTTCAGCCCAGGGGCATTTCCGCGGCGAGTGAAGGTAGCCTGCCAGACGTGCTCACCGTGTCGACCGTCAACGTCAACGGCCTGAGGGCCGCCGCCAAGAAGGGGTTCAGCGAGTGGTTCGAGGCCACATCGGCTGACGTCGTCGCGTGCCAGGAAGTGCGGGCCGATCCCGGTGTTCTGCCCGACGCCTTGCGGGAACCGCCGGGTTGGCACACCGTTCATGCCGCGTGCGCCACCAAGGGGCGTAACGGCGTGTGCCTCTACAGCCGCATCGAACCCGAGTCAGTGCGGGTCGGTTTCGGTGAGGCCGAGTTCGAGGACAGTGGCCGTTACGTCGAGATGTGGCTGCCCAGGGTGGTCGTGGGCAGTCTTTATCTGCCCAGTGGCGAGGTCGGCACGCCCCGGCAGGAGGAGAAGGAACGGTTCATGGACACCTTCCTGCCGTATCTGGCGACTTTGCGGGACAAGGCGTCGTCGGAGGGCAAGGAGGTCCTTGTCGTCGGTGACTGGAACATCGCCCATGCCGAGGTCGACCTGAAGAACTGGAAGGCCAACCGCAAGAATTCCGGCTTCCTGCCCGAGGAGCGCGCGTGGCTTTCCCGCGTGTTCGACGAACTCGGCTACGTCGACGTGCAGCGTCACCTCGACCCAGAGGGGCCCGGCCCGTACACGTGGTGGTCGTACCGGGGCAGGGCCTTCGACAACGACGCCGGATGGCGGATCGACTACCAGATCGCCACTCCCGGTTTGGCGCAGCGGTGCACGTCGATGGTGGTGGAACGGGCCGAAAGTTATGACAAGCGGTGGAGCGATCACGCGCCGGTGACGGCGACGTACGAGATCTGATCGGTCTCGGGGCGAGGGGACGTCGAGACGGGGGTGGGCGTGTCCTCGACGTCCGGCCTCCGTCGGCGGTCCTCACGGTCTCGGTTTCGTGTCCGTGGTGTTGCCGGGGAGGTTGTCCTAGACGTGGTGGTGCGTCGAGGACGAAGTCATTGGACGAGGCGTTGAACCAGCTGTTCGAACCGGCTGCGAATTCGTCGCTGGAACGCCGGTTCCTGTGGTTGATCGGGGTGCCGAGGCGGCAGGAGTCGGTGGGGCGATGAAGCACCGACGGTGTGGCCCCGGCGGTAGGATCATGAACCGTCGCGCTGTGACTCAGGTCAAAGAAAGGTGGCGGGATGTCCCACGGCCGGAGACCGATACCGAAGCCTGCACCGCCGCCCGCCCAGAAGCGGTGGTTCCAGGAGCGGCCGTCCCCGTATCCGTGGGAGCAGGATGGGCTAGACCACATCAAACGGTTGATGCCGCAGGCGGAACCGTACCGAGCCTGGGCCACGTTCTCTTTCACCGCGGCCTCCGGTCGGATCAATGAGTGCGATCTGCTGATCGCGGTTCCCGGTGGGCTCTATCTGGTGGAGCTCAAAGGCCATACCGGGCGTGTGGTGAACAGCGGTGAGACGTGGAGTTTCTTCAGGGAGGGGGAGAAGCGGCCACGGAGGTTTCGCAATCCGCTGCATCTCACCGACCTGAAGTGCAAGGAACTCAAGCAGCGTTTGGAGTGGGCTGCCAAGCAGATCGGGTACAGCGGGCGGATACCGTGGATCGAGCCGGCGATTTTCCTTTCCGCGCCCGGGTTGGTGTCGGAGCTCGACGAGGTGCAGCGCACCCGCGTGTACGGCCGTGACGAACAGGTCGAGGGGCTGGATTGGATTTGGCGTGACCTGTTGTCGCGTCCACCGCAGCGGGAGCAGCAGCGGGTCAGCCCGAAGTTCTCACAGCGGTTGCCGGAGCTGTTGAAGAAGATCGGCATTCGGGCTTCGACGGCGCACCTGCATTTCGGTGATGACTGGGTGCTCTCCGACGAGGTGCTGGACGCGGGGCCGACGTGGGAGGACCGTCTCGCCAAGCACGCGGGGCCGGTGCGCGATGAGGGTCGGGTCCGCATCTACCTCACCGAGCAGCAGGCCGTCGAGGAGCGGCGGCAGTCGGTGGAGCGGGCCGCGCGGCGTGAGTATCAGGTGTTGCAGGGCATCATTCACCGTGGCATCGCGCAGGCCATGCAGTTCCGGGAGCATCAAAGCGGTCCCGCGATCCTCTTCCGACACAATTCGTCGGATCTGCGGTTGGACTCCTATCTGGAAATCCATGGTGAACGGCTCAGCATCGAGACTCGGCTTGACTTGGTGCGACAGCTCGCCGAGGCCGTGCAGTACGCCCACCATCGCTCGCTCTACCACCGTGCCCTGTCGGCACGTTCGGTGTGGGTTGCGGCCAAAGAGGATGGCTCCGATCCGGTGTTGCGGATCACCGACTGGCAGGCCGCTGCCCGTGACTTCGATTCGACGTCGACGGCGACGGTGGGTAAGACGTCGTTGACCGGGGAACATTTGGCCAGTTCGGCGGAGGTGTACCTGGCACCGGAGTTCGCCCCACACGCCGATCCGGTGGACCTCGACGTCTTCGGCCTGGGCGCGGTGTCGTTCCTGATCCTGACCGGGCAGCCACCTGCCACACAGCGCAGCGGCCTCATCGAACGGTTGGCCGAAAGCCAGGGGCTGCATCCGTACGCGGTGTCGGACGGTATTTCCGATGCGCTCGACGCGTTGGTGTTCGACGCGACCCGTACGGATCTGTCACAGCGGTTGGAGTCGGCGGATGCCTTCCTCAAGCGCTTGGACGCGGCGGAGTGGGAGTCGCTGCCCGAGTCCTCGGTGCCGGTGGTCGATCCGCTCACCGTGTCGGCCGGGCAGATGGTGGATGAGCAGTGGCGTGTTGAGCGGGTGCTCGGCACCGGTGCCACGGCGCGGGCTTTGCTGGTCCGCAGGGTGGACACCGACGACGAACAGCCTGAGCGTCGGGTCCTCAAGGTCGCGCTCGACGAGGACAAGGCACAGCACCTGCACGCGGAGGCCCGAGCCTTGGCGTTGGCGGGTGGCGGTGTGGTGGTGAAGCTGCTCGACGGTCCTCGTGAGCTCGGTGGTCGCACCGTGCTCGACTTGGAGTACGCGGGTGGTCAGGACCCCCAGGGCTACACGTTGGGCGAGTTGTTGCGCGCTGAGGGCAAGCTCAGCTACCACAACTTGGAGCGTTATGGCCGCGACTTGTTCACCGCGTTGGATCAGCTCGCGGGCAAGGGCGTGCGTCATCGGGATCTGAAGCCGGACAACTTCGGCGTCTACCGCAGGGCTGATCGGTCGACGCAGTTGATGTTGTTCGACTTCTCGCTGGCCGAGGCGTCGGAGCGCGATGTCACGGCAGGCACACGCGGATATCTGGATCCCTTCCTGGGCACCAATCGCCGTCCCGCCTACGACGATCACGCCGAGCGCTATGCGGCGGCGGTGACATTGCATGAGATGGCATCCGGTCAGCGACCGGTGTGGGGTGACGGGGTCAGTGATCCTCGCACGACCGGTGATGAGCTGCCCGTGCTCGCGGTCGAGCTGTTCGAGCCGGCGTTGCGTGACGGATTGACGGAGTTCTTCCAGCGTGCGCTGCATCGGGATGTCAATCGCCGGTTCGACACGTTGCGGCAGATGGAGGACGCCTGGCGCGAGGTGTTCACCGCGGCGGATACCGCCCAGCCACTCACCACTCCGGACACGGTGGGTATCGAAGGTAAGACGCTGGAGGAAGCCCGCGACTTCTACGCCGAGAAGGCGACCTTGGACACGCAGCTCGACGTGGCCGGGCTGAGCCCGCGCGCGGTGTCGTTGGCGCAGTCGCTTGGTGCTACGACGGTGCGGGAATTGTTGGAGCAGGTGCGGCCGT
>SMEZ01000035.1_pt1 | contig 53779 bp, 56 predicted proteins | sample 2456351 | NCBI WGS metagenome assembly SMEZ01 (sample SAMN10132605, study PRJNA489261) | soil metagenome | isolation source: day120 antibiotic-loamy sand soil ammended with composted manure from dairy... | place: USA | collected 2015-04-01 | reverse complement strand
TTAATTGGAATTGTCCAAGGAATCCTTGTTCTTTTCATGAATTAAACTATCACATTTAATGACAAAGCTCTCCTTTGTTTGACAAGCCAATAAAAAATTTTTGTTAAGAAATAATTTCATAAATGAATATGATAAATAATCACATCCTCGCATTTTTCGTCATAGTTTGTTATAGTTAATTGACTGGTTTTTAACCAATACAATAAGTTGGAGGTTTTTTAATGGCAACAAATATTTTAGATTCTGCAAAAGTGCTAGAACAAACGATTCGTGAAAGTGCTGAATTCATTCATTTAAAACAGCAATATGATAATGTTTATGCAGATGAGGCGACGAAAAAAATATTTGATGATTTTCGTAATATGCAACTAAATTTGCAAACAAAACAAATGCAAGGTGAGCAAATTACACAAGAAGAAGTAATGCAAGCACAACAACAAGTCATGGCTGTACAACAAAATGAAAAAATTGCCGCTTTACTTGAGGCAGAGCAACAAATGAGCAATGTAATTCAACAAATTAATAAAATTGTGATGAAACCTTTAGAAGAACTATATAACGATTAAAAAGTGAAAAATCAAAAAAACAGGAACGAACTGATCGTTCCTGTTTTTTTTTTTATCCTTTCGTTTATATGTTCTAATATGTTTTTAATTGTCATAGTTATTGTATATAAGCATCTAGATCGGGCAGGGGGGCTTGTTGATGATTTATCGACTACTTGCAATGAATATCGATGGAACGATTCTGCAAGATAAACAAAAACTATATAAATCAGTTAAGGAAGCGATAGATTATGTGCAGTCTAAAGATGTGACTGTTACGCTTGTAACATCACGAAATTTTATTTTTGCAAAGCGAATTGCGAAAGCATTAAAACTAGACTCCCTACTTGTTACTCATCACGGTGGATATATTTCAAAGAGCAAGGATGAACCAGTGTTTGTGAGAAGAATTGGCGATAATACTGTTTTTGACATAGTGCAGTTTCTAGAAAATTATAAAACCCATATTCGAATTGTAAATGAGAAAATGTCCGTTAGTAATGTTCCGCCGAAAGAAAAACGTCTAGCCCGTACCATTATTGATCCGACTACTTTCTCCGTTTACCATCACCAATATGTAAATAAAGTAAGCGATTATCTTTATAGTGAACAAATGCAACCGACACATATCGAAGTTGTTTTCCATAATCCATCCGAAGCTGAGGAAGCACAACTCGCCTTACAAAATATGTTTTATGAGGTAAATATAAACCATTATGGTAATCAGCTAATCATCTTACCTCGAGGTGTTTCAAAATTAACAGGTTTGCTCTATATTTGCGACAAATTAAAAATTCCATTAAAAGAAACGGTCGTGATTGGTAGTGGTGAAGATGATCTAGAAATTATTGAAGCAGCGGGTCTCGGTGTAGCGATGGGGAATGCACCACAACCGGTGAAATATGCTGCTGATTGGGTAACACGTTCCAACAATGAACAAGGAGTAGATTATATGGTAAAAGAACATTTTCGTAAACAACATCCTATATCATTCCTGGAAAAAATGAATATTTTAAAGAAGTAATTACGGCTATGTTTGGGCATAAAAGCATCTAATTGCTATATGCCCTTCATTTATTATGGAATATATTTTTAGAATTATCAGAAAACAAGAAGGGATTTCATTGTTTTTGTCGAATATATATACCAAAAGTAGCATTACATGTTATAGTTTGAAAACGTTTTCGGGAGGGGTTGTTATGTTAGATACACCACTTTTAGTTACACAAATGGTAGAAAGGGCGGAAACACTTTTTCCGAAGAAAATGGTTGTTTCCCGGACATCAACCGGTATTCAACGCTTTACGTATAGACAATTTGGTGAAAGAACTAGAAAATTGGCCAGCGTTTTAAATAAACTTGGGGTTAATAAAGGAGAGAGGATTGGAACATTAGGATGGAACCACCATCGTCATTTGGAAGCTTACTTTGCCATCCCAGGTATTGGGGCAGTCTTACATACAATAAATATTAGATTATCTCCAGAACAAATCGTTTATATCATTAATCATGCGGAAGATAAAATTCTAATGATCGACGATGATTTTGTTCCTTTAATTGAAAAGGTAAAGGACAAATTAACGTCTGTTAAGGCATTTATTGTTATGACGGATCAAAAAGAACTTCCAGAAACAAGTTTGTCACCGGTATACTCTTATGAAGAATTAATTAAAGATGGCGATGGTAATTTTACCTTTGTAACCGATTTAGACGAAAATGCTCCAGCAGGAATGTGCTACACGTCGGCAACAACTGGAAATCCTAAAGGGGTACTTTACTCCCATCGTGCTATTGTTCTTCATAGTTTGATTCTTGGATTAGCTGATACGGGCGCCATAAGTGAACAAGATACGGTCATGCCTATTGTACCCATGTTTCATGTGAATGCTTGGGGGCTTCCTTTTGCCAGTGTTTGGTTCGGTTCAAATATCGTTCTACCAGGTCCGTTTTTTACACCGAAAATTTTAGTGGAATTATTAGAATCAGAAAAGGTGACGATTTCCGCTGGTGTTCCTACTATTTGGTTAGGTGTGGCCAAAGAGTTAGAAGAAGGAAATTATGATTTATCCCATGTTCGTGCAGTGCTGTGTGGTGGCTCAGCTGCACCGAAAGGTTTAATTAAAACGTTTGAAAAGAAATTTAACATTCCATTTATGCATGCTTATGGGATGACTGAAACGACTCCATTAGTGTTAGCAGCCAAACTAAAATCGGAACATGAGGATTTACCAGAGGAAGAAAGGTATGATTTAAAGGCAAAACAAGGTATATTAGTACCGGGTATACAGATGAAAGTGATCGGACAAAATGGCGAAGTCGTCCGGGATGGAAGAGAAATAGGTGAACTTTGTCTCCGTGGACCATGGATTGCTTCTGAATATTATAAAGATGAACGGACGAAGGAAGCATTTAAAGACGGATGGCTGCATACTGGAGATGTTGTAACTGTTGATGAGCATGGTTTTGTTAAAATTGTCGACAGAACCAAAGATTTAATTAAAAGTGGTGGAGAATGGATTTCATCTGTTGATATAGAAAATGCTTTAACTGTGTTGTTTTAAAAGATGCATATAAAGATAAAGTTACAAAAGAGGATTTACTTGAATTTTTAAGACCGCAGTTCGCAAAATGGTGGTTACCAGACGAAATCATCTTTATGGACGAAATTCCAAAAACTTCAGTTGGAAAATTTTTAAAACGTGCATTACGTGATCAGGTCAAGGGTATGCTTTCAGGAAAATAATGGGTCAAATAAAAAGTGTAAAAAGGAGGCATCCTATGGTTGAAATTGACAAAAAGGGTTGCTTCCTTTTTAAATAAAAGGTATATTATAATATTGTTTATAGGTAAAAAAATCATTCGAATATTATTTTTATAAATATTATTGTTAAAAATATAACAGGGAATTCCTTAATTTAAAACCGTTTTTATAATGTTAAAAAAATGTTTATAATTTATGTCTAATTTTTGAATAATACTTTTGATTTTTGGAGAAAAATAGTTTATCATTGTTTATGAGTGTAAAGTCATTTCATTTATTTTTTCGTGTCAAGGTATATAAATTTAATTTAGGGAAGTTTGTGAAATTTAAAACAATAACTTAAAAAAATGTAAGGGTTTCCAGATTTTTCATTTTTTTACTTTCATACCGAGATAGTTTATATACCTTTTTATGTTTTATGACAATTATTAGATGAAGGGAGAAAGTGAAATGTCAAAAGTATTGGAAGAGGAGAACGTACAAACAACAGATGTTCAATCTGTAAAAGATGAGCGTGAATTATTAGAACAATTATTAAAACCAGAAGTACAAAAATCTTTAACCACTTTAGTTGAATTACTTCCACAATTGACTGATCTTGTAACAACATTGGCGAAGTCAACTGAAACTGTAAAGTCCCTTGTAACGGATGAAAGATTACAACAAGATACCGTTGGTGCAATGAAGGAATTCGTTGGTCCTGTAACAAATACAGTAAAACAAGTTGCAGCAAATGTTATTGAAGCTAAAGATCGTGCAGAAGAAAGCCAAGAAGTTATTGGCATTTTTGGCTTGTTAAAAATGTTAAAAGATCCTCAAGCACAGAAATTATTCCGTTTCTTAAACGCTTATCTACAAGTTTCTGCAGAGAATGCAAAGAAATAATATGAGAACGTTAAAGAAATAATATGAGCAAATAATAATACACATTGAAAAGCGGGGGATTATACAATGTCAAAAAATATCGTTATATTAGGCGCAGGTTACGGTGGTGTATTAACCGCTTTAACGGCTCGTAAATATTTAACAGAAGATGAAGCAAAAATTACGGTAGTTAATAAATATCCAACACATCAAATTATTACAGAATTACATCGTTTAGCTGCAGGAAATGTATCTGAAAAACGGATCTCTTTACCATTAAATAAACTTTTTAAAGGTAAAGATATCGATGTTGTTGTTGCTGAGGTTGAATCTTTTTCTGCAGAAGATAAAAAAGTAAGACTTTCTAATGGTGACACATTATCATATGATGTATTAGTTGTTGGATTAGGAAGTGTTACAGGTTATTTTGGTATTCCTGGACTTGAAGAAAATAGCTTAGTTCTTAAATCTGTTGAAGATGCAAATAAAATTCGTGAGCATATTACCTCCCGTATTAAGGCATATGCGGAAACAAAAGATCCAGCTGATGCAACAATTCTAATCGGTGGCGGTGGACTAACTGGTGTTGAGTTAGTCGGTGAATTAGCTGATGAACTACCAGAACTCTTGAAAAAATATGGAATCCGTCGTGAAGAAATTAAATTAAAATTAGTTGAAGCTGGTCCGAAAATTTTACCAGTATTACCTGATGAATTAATTGAAATTGCACAAAAGAGCCTTGAAGAACGCGGTGTTGAATTCTTAATCGGTGTAGCTGTAACTAGTGTAGAAGGTAATGTTGTTTCTCTAGGTGATGGTAGCACAATTACAACAAATTCCTTTGTATGGACAGGTGGTGTAGCTGGTAACCCAGTTCTAGCTGATAGTGGCTTAGAATTAAACCGTGGTCGTGCATCAGTAAATGAATACTTACAATCCACAAACTTTGACAATGTCTTTGTTGTAGGTGATAGTGCAGTTGCAATGGCTCCAAATGGTCGTCCATATCCGCCAACAGCACAAAATGCATGGCAAATGGGTGAATTAGTTGGTTATAATCTATTTGCTTATATAAATCAAAAACCAATGGAAGCATTCAACCCGGCAGATTCCGGTACTTTGGCTAGCCTTGGACGTAAATATGCAGTAGCTAAAGTTGGAGACAATCAAACTCAACTTAAAGGCTTACCAGCTATGTTATTAAAAGAAGCAAGTAATGCTCGTTACTTATCCCATATTAAAGGATTATTCACTTACGCATATTAATGTTTCTTGACCGGATTGGCAATTTATGCCGATCCGGTATTTTTATATATTTAATAAAAAATAATAAAATTTTCTTATGGAAATAGTGCACATATATTAAGGGTGGAAGAGTAATAATTTTCCTTCCGGAGTAACGCAACGATGAGTTTTATTTAATAAATTTTTTTCTTCTAGTAATTTTTCTGCTAATTTTTTTGCCTCTGAATCATTATCGGCTTCAATTGTTTCATCTAGCAATTTTTCCCCATTTTTTTCAAAGGCAGTACATTTATATATCGCCATATTTTTACCCCCTTTGTTGTCTCTTATGAAATGAACAGTCATTCATTAGCTGTATATTATAAATTGTACAATAATTCCAAAAATCAAGCAAAAATTAAGCCTTTCTAAAATTTTAGATCCTATAACTATGATCGTTTATAATTACAATTAAGTAACTACATAAAAGGAGCATATGAAGATGGGAATTGATAAGCAAATTATTTTACTAATGGTGGGGCTTTTGATTGGATTTATCGGAATCGTGGTTCGATTATATTTCAAATCTTTTTTTGCAATTATGCTTGAAGGAATACTTTTTATTGTTAGTCTCACCTATATTTTTACACAAATGGAGTTGTTAGATGTTCCCTTTGCTATCAGTCTAATCGTATATGGATGGGCGACGTTTACATCTGTTTTTACAGCAAATAAAAATCATGCCCAATATACAAAAAAAATAAAACGAGAGCTTCCGCACTGTGAAGTTCGAATAAAAAAAAGTCTGAATCGTTTATTGATCGACCTCTTTTTTACAATGCTATTATTCGGTTTATCAATGGTATATTTTATTTTTAATCCGAATCCGGTTGTTTCTTTAGTTCTGCTTTTTGGGCTTTTCTCTTTGCTTATGGAAATGATCAAACGAATCATTAACTTTGCTAGTTTGCGGGTTTATTATGAAGAAGATTCGAACATGCTTTATGTATTAACTTCATTTGAAGGAAAAAGGTATCCGCTAGAAGATGCCGTTGACATTGAACTTCAATCGAATGTGGATATATTAAGATTGTTTCCGTTGTTTACAATGTTTAATAACAATATGGATTTTACGACCAAAATGGGAAAAACAGTAAAAATTTCTTTTCCAGGTGAAAAAATATATTTAACGATGCCAACGGATCAATTGAGAAGAATCGAGCAAATTCATATTAATAAAAATGAACAAATAAATAAAGGCAGTGTTTTAAGTGAAAAAGAGGTTTTACCTTTTTATCATCGGAAGAACTTGAAAAGACTTTTGGGGAAAGGATATTTTGCTATTACTGTTAAAGGGGTTGGTGCTTACGCGACATTACTTGTCATTTTAACTATTTTAAAAGTTCCTGTATGGATGATGACTGTAGGTATTATCCTGTTTTGGATAATAAATCTTGCCATTTCTGACCGAATATTAAAGGCAGCATTAGATGTAGAAGAAGTAACGGATGAAGCTGTATTAAAAATTGCTAGGAAAGTGTTTCAACGGGCAAATTTACCGAATATTACCTTATATCAAACGGAAGCTACAGAATATAACGGCTTTGCTGCAGGAGCCAATATAGGTCGCTCGATTATTACATTAACGACAGAAACTTTAAAATTGCCACTGGAAGCCATCGAAGGAATCCTTGCTCATGAAGCAATACATGTTAAGAAAAGAGATATTTTGATCGGTCAATTCATGCGTTTTGTAAGTATGGCCATTGTTATTGGTATTATTTTTCTTGTTAAATTTTTATTTCCAAATCAAACGATATTCCTTTTCATCATAATCTGGTTGTTAATGGTGATTTTTCCAGTTGTTTATTCATTGTTTACCCAGTGGATGGAAGTGCGTGCGGATCATCTAGGAGCAACATTACTTGATGGTGGAAATGAACAGATGGCTAAAAGCTTGCAACAATTAGCGAAAAAGCAAGATGAGGCCATAGAAAAGTCTGGACAATTTAATATGATGAATACTGAGGATTCTAGTGCCAAAGAAACGGTTTCATCTGTGGAACGGGATAAATGGTATTTCCGTTTGCTAGAGTTTCAATTTCAATCTCATCCACCGATGTATTGGCGGATTCATTCTTTACGAACTACCAGTTGTAGCTGGAATGTACAGAAATTGAAAAAATGGTGGAGGGAACGTATGAGAGAATCCATTCCTGATAAAATTCTAAAATAAAAGAAGTACCGTATTGGTGCTTCTTTTTCGTATAAAAAGCTTTTCTCAGTGAATACCGATATCCAATAAAAGTTCACCTTAGTCATTGATGCAAGATTGAAAAAAATATGGCATAATAAAAGAACATATATTCGATTTTTTATAACCAGATGGGTGAGGTGATTTTTTGAAAAAGATAAAATTTATTCACTGTGCTGACCTTCATTTAGATAGTCCTTTTATTGGGTTGTCGACACTTCCGGAAAACATATATGAAAAAACGAAAAATTCAACTTTTGATTCATTTACAAAAATCATTGATATTGCGATCCAAGAACAGGTTGACTTTATGATTATTGCTGGTGATATATATGACGGAGAAGATCGAAGTATTCGTGCCCAACTTTATTTTCGCAAAGAAATGGAACGGTTAGAAAAAGAACAAATTCAAGTTTTTATTGTTCACGGCAATCATGATCATCTAGGTGGTAGTTGGACAAATATTTCTTTACCTGAAAATGTGCATGTTTTTTCATCTAAAGTAGAAATGATTCCATTTATCAAAGAGAGTGGAGAAAAGGTTCACTTATACGGTTTCAGTTATGATAAAAAGCACGTGTTTGAAAGTGTTATCCATCATTACAAAAAAATAAGAGGTGCAGACTTCCATATCGGTATCCTCCATGGTCATGACAGAAAAAATCAACATCATTATTCTTATGCTCCATTTACTCTACAAGAATTACTCGAAAAAGATTTTGATTATTGGGCTTTAGGTCATATTCATAAACGTGAGATACTCCATGAACACCCCTATATAATTTATCCAGGGAATATTCAAGGAAGACACCATAAAGAACGAGGTAGAAAAGGGTGTTATCTTGTTGAAATAGATGAAATACATACAGTGGTTACGTTTGTTGAAACTGCACCCATTCAATTTTTAACAGAAAAACTTGAAACGGATCAACGAATAAACACGTTTGAAGACTTGTATAACCTTATTTTAAATCTAAAGAGTGAATTACGGGTAAAAAATGGAGATACAATCTTACAAGTGATTATGAAGGAAGAAATGATTGATTCAAAACTCCAATCATTTATTCATACGGGTGAGCTACTGTCACTCTTACAAGAAGGGGAAGAACATCAACAAACCTTTATTTGGATTGATGGAATTACACTAGAGAAACAAAAGAAACCTCTTAAAGCAGTTGGTGATGATTTTTATAATGCATTACATGTACAGTTAGAACAAGTGGATTTACAAGAAGCGTTATCTCCTCTATTAAGTAACCCGCGTATAAAAAAATATGTGGAGCCATTAACGATGGAAGAGGAATTACAAATTAAGGAGGAAGCAAATCAATTACTCTTGCAATTATTAAAAGGATCAGGAGGTGATTCGCTATGATGATTAAAGAAGTACATATCTATGGTTATGGGAAATTTGAACAATTCAGAGTATCCTTTGCACCATATCATATCGTTTATGGGAAAAATGAAGCAGGTAAATCAACCCTTATGTCATTTATCCATAGTATTCTTTTTGGATTTCCATTGAAGCAACAATCTGATTTGCGGTATGAACCGAAAACTAATTCAAAATATGGTGGACAAGTGATTTTGAAGTCAGAAACATGGGGCGAAATTCGTATTGAACGAGTGAAAGGAAGAGCAACTGGAGATGTAACGGTATACTTAGAAGATGGTTCAAGAGGTGGTGAAGAGTTATTAAAAAAGGTTTTAAATGGGATGGATAAAGAAACCTTTCAATCGATTTTTTCCTTTAATATCCACGGGTTGCAACAAGTTGATCGTTTACACGGCGAAGAATTGAATCAATTTTTATTTTCCACTAGTGCCATTGGAACCGATCGAATTATGGAAGCCGAACGTTCAATTCAGAAGCAACTGGATAAATTATTTAAACCATCCGGAGTTAAACCAGTTTTGAATGTGCAATTAAAGCAATTGAAACAAACAGAAAAAAAACTGAATGAAGCAAAGGTGAAAATTGATCAATATGAAACATTAATAAAAAAATTAGAAACAATAAAAGCAGACTTGGCTACGAAACGACAACAACTTAAAACAGTAGAAGAGGATATTGTAAAAAAACGAGAATGGAACAGGGTCTATCCTCTACTAATCGAAAAGCAAAAGATTTTACAACAACTTGATGAATTAGGTGATGTTCGATTTCCTATAGATGGTTTAGTAAAACTAGAGCAGTTGGAACATCAACAAAAATTAATTCAAAATCGTTTAGCAGCATTACGCGAAAAACAAAAACAAATAGAAGATGAATTAGAAAAAGTAAATGTACAAGAAGAAGTTCTGAAAAATAAAGATGCTATTGAACTTATTGTGGAAGATTTACCTACCTATCGTAACGATATTCAAAAAATGAAACAGTTACAAATGCAAATGCAACAAGTTGAAGAAGAAATATACCGTTTAAAAGGAAAAATCGGTTATCAAGGTCCGATTGAATCGATTAATGATTTTAATCTTAGTTTCGCAAGAAAAAATGAGGTTCAACAATTAACGGAAAAACGAAAATTATTAACAGAAAGGAAAAAAGATCTAGAACAAAGGGAAGCTGAATGCCGCGATAAATTAATAGAAGTCGAATCTTATATTGAGCAATTAAAGTTCAAACGACTAAATGAAGAGCAACGTGTTGAATACGAACAACAAATTGAAAGATATCATGAACAAAGCGATTTGTCGAAGGAACTGGATATGATCAATAATCAAATTCAAACATTTTCGAAAAGCCAAAATCAAAAATCCGATAAAACCGTAAACCATTTATTTCTCCTTAGCTTTTTTGCTTGTTTCATTGTAGCTGCCATCACGTTTTTTATACGATATGAAAAATTTTCTGTCGGTTTACTTATCATTGCAATTAGTAGTCTTGCTCTTTATTTTAATAGGTTAAAACAACCGAAAGCAAATTTCTTCGTAGAATCGTTACAAAAACAAAAAGAACAAATAGAGCAGCAACTAAATTTAAGGCAATTTGATGTTGAAAAAGTAGAATCAGCGAAACAAAAAATTGCCAATGACGATAAATTACGCCACCAAATTGAGATTGAAGAAATACAGCAAAAGGCTCTAAGTGATCAGTTTGACCAAATTGTTCAAAGTTTTGAAGAGTGGGAGATGGAATGGGTTGAAAATGAAAGGAAAATGATTGAAATTGGTAGGGAATATCACTTGTCACAGCAGATGGCAACAGAATTTTTAAATGAAAGCTTTGAACGGTTAGAACAGTTACGGGAAAAACTTTTCGAACAAAAACAAATAGAAAAACAGTTAACAGTATTAGAGAAGGTCGTGAACGAGAAAGAGCAAATATTGGGAAAATTAACCAAATCTATATCTGTTAAAGGTGCCGATTATCAGGAAAAAGTGTTTCAATTGAAGCGACTATTAACACAACAATCGGAATACGTAGCAAAACGAAATCATTTTCTTGAAAAAATTCATGAATTAGAGGAACAAATTCAATCATACCAAATTGAATTGAAAACAATAAATGATTCGATTGCGGATTTATACAAGCTTGCAGATGTCGATTCAAAGGAGTTCTTTTTGTTAAAAGGAGAGAAGGCAGATCGAGTCGAACTACTTCACAATCGACTTGAACCTATTGAAAAACAATTACTATATTCTGAAATAAAATTACCAAGTTCATTGGAAGATATACCACCTAAAGTCACGAGTCAAGCATTTGAACGAATGGATGTACAAAAAAAGGAACTGCAGCGTGAAATCGAACGATTAGAAAAAGAAATGGCTCAATTAAAAGTTGAAATTGATACGTTGGAAAAAGGGGGAACTTATACGGATTTACTTCACCAATATCATCAGGAGAAGTTTCAATTACGTGAAGGGATGAAAAAATGGAGTGTTTATCAAACTGCAAAATATGTTCTTGAAAAAAGTATGGATAATTACAAAATTGAAAAGTTACCAAAAGTTATACAACTGGCCACGGATTATTTCTCGATTTTAACAGATCAAAATTATGATCGAATTCAAATGGATCAAAAGAAGGATACACTTTATGTTAAGAGACGAGACGGAATGATTTTCAATCCAAAGGAATTAAGTCAAGCTACAGGAGAACAATTATATGTCAGTATTCGTTTTGCATTAGCAAAAACAATTAGTGAACAATTAAACTTTCCTTTTCTTATTGATGACGGTTTTGTCCATTTCGACGGTTCGCGCCAAGTTCAAATGATGAATTTATTAGAAAAACTATCTCATCGTGGACAAATTATCTTTTTTACATGTCATGAACATTATTTACAATATTTTCCGGAAGATCAAATCACTATACTAGAATAATTGTAAATCGTAATGATTAAGATAAACCTTTTTTCATAGAATTGGATGTACATGGTTATTTTAAGATTTTCGACTAGTTTTCCATGTCCTTCTATTATTTTCGTCTCTATCCTTGTTCTCTTTTGTCATCAAAAAGGAGTCAATACAAATAAACATTTATTTTTGTTGATATTGCTGTGTTTCATATTTGTGGTTATGAAAAGAAAAAACCGTATCACAATAAAGTTATTTTGATTGGTACGTTGGCGGACGCGCATCCAGAGGCATGCCGCGCAAAGCGCATTTGCGAGGTCTTCCGATCGTGTGCCTGACGTTTATGCTTTCGGTACAAAAGCATTCGTTGTTTCCGCTGGATCCGCCGCCAACTTTCCTTTAAAAATCTGCTTTTTATGACTTGGACAGAACCAATTTTTCTAAAAAACAAATATACATTAAATGAACGGTTTCACAACAACAAAACATGTTTTATAGGTCTTTATTTTATTAGTTCCGTATTTTCATATCTACTATCTAAAAAGTCAACGATATGGATAATATATCCCTCAATGGTTTGTGGATTTCGAATGGCAGAACCCCATTCGGGGAGTCCGTGGTGACAAAGGATGCAGTGAGACATTAAATGGATATCTTCTAAAGAAACATGAATCTTTTCATTTTCAATTACTTTGGTTAGCAAAAGCACTCCATAGGGGATATGCCCTATCATAACGCCTAATTCATCCATTGTTATCCCAGTCTGTTTTCGGGTTGCGAAATTGGAATCTGTTGCTGTTGGAAATAAATATTTAAACTCTTCATACTTTTTGCCAGCATGGTCATATTCCAGCAATTTTCCGATATCGTGAAATAGAATACTAGTCATAAGAGCATCGTAATTGGGGGTATTGTTTTTATATTGCATCATTCCAGAGAGCATTCTATATAAGTGATCAATGGTATTATTCCAAACTAGATTTTGAGAGTTATCATCAGATTGAAACTGATCCCATAGTTCTCTTTTATGAGCTTTTTCTACAACATTAATTAGTTTCATTACAGCTTGAAAGTGATTTTCCTCAAATTTTAATATAAATCTAGCAAATCTCATTAAACCGACTGTATGTTTCAATAATCCCCCTAAATAATTATGATGATATCCTTTCGCTGCCGGTCTAATTCGGAATTGATCCCAAAATTGATCCATTGCTGCTAATGAGATTTCCTTATAAGGCGATTGTAACTGGTAAAGGTATGAAAATAATTCAACCGTAAGTTCCTCCATATCTTGCTGAGTATAAGCCAGTAAGTAAAAAGGATTTATGTTTTCATCACATGGTACTAACCGATTAATGGTAAGCGATTTATGCCCAAGGTATTCATCAACTTTAGCTTCTACATGAAAGACAGAATATTCCTCCAGCAAGGTGATATATTTTTCTATATCTCCATGATTGTCCCACATCTTCGCATTTATATTGCCTAAATTATTGCTAAAAATAATTTTTAAGTAATGCTTATTGGTCCGTGTTGTTTGTACACTAAATTCATTTAAAAGTACCCGTATATTGACTATGTTACCGACTGCTTCATTTTGAATATTAAAGAATTCCCCACTAGTAGGTAATTCAGGTGGTGGATACTTTTCTAGTATTTTCTTATGTTCTTGTTGCGTTACTTCCGAAATAATTGGGATAAAGTTATAAAAATATGATTTAGAATCTTCCATTATTATCACTCCATAGCGGTGTTAACATATATTCTATTCTAACGTATCAGAATTAAAGATGGAATATGAAATAAAAGAATAATATGTTTAGTACTTTTGCGAACAGCGTTGTTAGCAAAGATGAATGTCACATGTTCAACAATCAATATTTAACAAAAAATATAATTGAAATTATAAATGGTAGGTATATTAACCCCGTTTTTTTAATAGGATAGTATCAAGAGAGTTGGAAAAGGGGGATATGAATTTGGACGTACCGTTTTGGATTTGGTTAGTCGTTGCAGGGATTGTGTTTAGTGCATATATGACTATTCGAACAAATCGAGAAGAAAAAGAAATAGAAATGAAGGAAGCGGAAATGGAAGGCGCTATTTATATTGAACGGATGGAAAGGGAAAAGGAAAAGAGGAAACAACTGTCATCCGAAGGATAAAAATATTAAAAATGGGGCTGTCAACGGACAGCCCTCTTTATTATTATCCTCGAGCGTTTGTATTATCTTTTTTAAAGATGTCTTTAAAGTCTTTATCTTTTATTTTAATGTCTGCATCTTTAATCAATTTATCTAATTCTGCTTGTATTGTTTCTTGATCCATTTTGCGTGTTTTTGCTTCGAATTCAATATCTTCTCTAATTTCATCAAGTGGTTTTACGTCTTTTTTATCCTCGACTTTTGTCACTTGAATAATATGATAACCGTAATCCGATTTAACAGGTTCACTAATTTCTCCTTCTTTCAATTGGAAGGCAGCTTTAGAGAACTCTGGAACAAGTTGATCTGGATTTAACACACCTAAATCACCGCCATTTTCAGCGGAACTAGGATCATCGGAATATTCTTTCGCAACTTTAGCAAAGTCTTCCCCAGCGTTTAATTTTTCCAACACTTCATCCACTTTATCTTCTGCTGATTTTCCATCTTCTGACTTTTCTTCATTTTCATCCGTAGAGATTAAAATATGGCGAGCCGTTACATTTTTCGTTTGGTATAAGTATTCTAATTCAACTTCTTCTTCTGTCACATCTATATTTTGTGTAAAAGCAATCTCTTGTAAAAGCATGTATTCGATATCTTCTTTTAACGTATCTTCATCAATGTTGTATTGTTTTAAATAATCTTCATATTCCTCTTGGCTGCCAAAATTTTCGTCGATAAATTTTTTCAATTCTTTATCTACGTCATCTTTAGACACTTCAAATTTGTCAGCTAAAACTTGTCGATAAACCATGTCTTTTAATATATTTTCGGTATCGTTACTGTAAATTCGTTTCATTGTATTATAAAAATCTTCTGTCGTAATGGCACCAGATTCAGTTTCAATAAGTGTGCGGCCACCGTTATCATTATTACATCCAGCTAACACTAAAATTCCGGCTGTTAGTGCCATCAATAGTAAAGTCAATTTCTTTTTCATTCATTAAACAACTCCTATTTTAAATTACGTACTTGTCTAATTTTACCACAAATCTAACTATAACATAACTCATATTGAGAATAAATATCATATCTAGGAAAAAATTGATAAAAACTTTAGCCATATAGCGTATATAACCCATCATTTTTTAAAAAATTGGGTGTTTTCCTCAGTCATTTTTTCATCGTTCACATAGGATATAACGAATTAGAAAAAGGAGGTATGACAGATGACTCATTCATACGGTAGTTCCTTCGTGTTAATCGTGGTGTTGTTCATATTGTTAATTATTGTTGGGTGTTCATATCTATAAGGAAAGCCAACATGAATGAATTTAAATTTGTATAAACAATCAATTGTCAATACAAAAAAGGAGGTGTTCCTATGTCAGGAGGATACGCAGGTGCAGGTTTTGCGTTAATCGTTGTTTTGTTCATCTTGTTAATTATTGTAGGTGCTGCATACGTTTGGTAAAAGAAAAACGGCAAAACATTTTGTTTTGCCGTTTTTAATGTTATATAATTAGTATCTCGATATATGTCGTAATCAAAAGGATAACGGTTAAAATATTGGTTGTTTGAAAAACATTTTCCTGTTTATCATCTGGAACTTGTTTTACTTGACAAAAACGTTCCATTAATACATTCATATACATAATAAAAAGTACCGCAAGTACAAAATAGACAACAATCAAATATCTCCCTCCAATACGGAAATCCTTTGTCCGAACAAGATACCATTTTGTAAGTATTTTTGGCACTTATCATGGCATATCAAACTCGTTGCGTTTATGGTTTTTATTTGTCAAATACGAATGATAAAATTAGTAAGGAAATTTTAGAGAAGCATAAAGTTAGAATAGTAATTTATAGATGTATTATAACATTCTTTTATATAAAACTATTAAAATTTTTAACAAATATGATATGAAATAACATAGATCCTACAATTGAAAAGGTCTAGTATAAAGATTTAGAGTTAATAGTAAAATGGGTAAAAATAGATAGAGAAGAAAGTACATTTAACGGGGCAGGAAAAAGTATTTACGAGGGCGAATTAATGATGTAACGGAAACGGTGTTGTGGAAAGGGTGTAGGGGAATGATTGATGAATTATTGAAAAGGATCGAACGATTAGAGTACCATCAACAATTGTTGATTCAGTTAGTTGATCATACAAAAAAGACATTTACAAAGCTTATTATTCAAAAAAATCTTGGTCCCGAAGAAGTTGAGGAATTCCATAGATTATGTGAGTATTTGAACAAAAAAATGAAAGAACAAAAAGCGGAAGGATTTTTATATTTTCATCCGCTATTAAAAGAATTTTCAGAAAAGGTGAATAAGAAGCTTGATGTACATGAAACGATTGAATGTTGCTTAAATGAAGGATTACATCTTGAATTAATGCGAGAACTTATCAAGTATTTAGAAGATTAAACGACTTCTCTTTCTGTACTGTCTTTTTGTTTATTTTCTTGATTGGATTTTGTTAAATTAATTTTTTCTATATCCGTATACATTTTTTGGAAAATTTCCATAAAATCATCGCCATAAATATTACGGACCATCGCCATTAGTTCTAGGATATCTGGATATTTTCCGTAAATATCTTTTAAAGATGAAGCTCCTTGCAAAACGGTGTGGTTGGCCGGTTTAAAATCTCCTAATAAGTCGATAACTAGTTTTTCACCTTCTTCAGTTAGTTGAATATATGTGTTCCTTTTATCTTCCACTTTTTTAGAAAATGTTAAATATCCTCTTTCCTCTAATTTTTTTGAAAAATTAAAGGCCGTTGACACATGCATGACTCCAAATTTTGCAATATCTGATATTGATGCCCCATGTAGATGGTAAGCAATCCATAAAATATGATGTTCGTTAATGTTTAAATCATATGGTTTGATCCATTGTTGCCAATCTTTTTCAATAGCTTTCCACAACGCTTTTCCTAGCTGTGAAATTTTTTGTGTGAATAGAAGTGCCTCGAGTTTTGAATGATTCTCCATCTTATCACCTACTTTTAAAAATTTGTTATTTTTGAAAAATAAAAGGGTTTACCGGTTAAAATATACTGAATATTGCAACATAAAAGGGTAAAATAATATAAATATGTTCCGGGAATATAGAGGATTTAAAACTTCACTTTATAATAATGAGAAATTCTACATTAAATAAAAAAAATCCTCTTTATTTTAGAAAAATTTTCTTCATTTTTATTATCTATAGTATCATAAATTTTAAAAAAAGAGTAAATAAATTTTTTCGAATACATATATGGTCATTTTAAAAACTTTTTTAGAGTAAAAAACCTTCTAGATCTAAGTCCCTAATTGGGATTATAAGATCGTAGAAGGCAAGTTTTATATTAAAGAAGATAATTTTTTATTAAGCTACTTTAATCTTACTACGTTTAGCTATACTGGCTACAATAGGGTACATAATGACCATCGCTAAAGTATTCAGTGCAGCGGTTGGAAGGACAATAGCACCAAATAATGCTAGTAACGCATCTGAAAATTGAATTATTAATTTAGCTGAAACTAAAAACAATGTTCCTGAAATGATGGTACCTACTGCAGTTAAAACAGCAAAGACCATGTTTGTACGGTACTTTTTAATTAACAGAAGAAAAGCAAAGAAAATAATGGCGGTAAAGAATTTATCGATGATATTTGGAATTAATCCTCCAGGAACGGTTGTTGTTAGTCCAGATATAATTCCAGTAGCTAAACCTAAAAGAAGGGCATTTTTAAAGTTCGGAAATAAAATTAACGCTAAAAACATCATTAATAAACTAAAATCTGGTTTCATCCCACCTGCGCCTATGCCAGGGATGACAAAATGTAAAGCTGCACCTATTCCAATAAATAAAGCCATAATGACAAGTTCTTTCGTTTTCATTACTCAACTCTCCTCATCTGATCTAATTCTAAAATCTCATCTAACTCCTATTGTGTCCTCTGACCAATAGCGAGTAATTATAATATACCATATAAAAATCTTCTGAAAAAGAGAAAATTTTTATTTAAAGGCGTATTGTTATCCAGCTTGTAGAAAATGGAAAACAAAACGCCTTCTGCTGTTAAATGTTTTTATTTATCGTTTGTGCAATTTCTTGTAGCTGTTCTTGTGTGTAATCGTTATTATGGGTTTTCCAAACTGCACCAAATCCATCTCCTTTACCATAACGCGGAATGATGTGAAGATGGTAATGGAAGACAGTTTGGCCGGCTGCTTCACCATTATTGTTTAACAAATTCAAACCGATTGGATTATAAGCTTTTTTAACGGCATTTGTAATTTTAGGGATCACAGCAAAAAGTTTACCAGCAACATCTTCAGGTAATTCATAGACGTTAGCGTGGTGGGCTTTCGGAATAACTAACGTATGTCCTTTTGTTACTTGAGAAATATCAAGGAATGCGAAAACATCTTCATCTTCGTAAACTTTTGCGGAAGGAATTTCTCCATTAATGATTTTACAAAAAATGCAGTCGCTCATATTCCCCATCCTTTCCGTGAACGTGTTATGTTTCTACATATTTTAACATAAATTGGACAAAGATGGAAAAGGATGTTGTCACTTAGATCAAACAGGATATTTCTAGCGTTTTATTATTCATTTTGGAGCTTTACTTTTTATCCAATGGATCTGCGAGAAAGCATGAGTGGGTTTCAATCAAGTGTATCATGGACAAAAAGGGGGAATTGGCGAACTTTTGTGGACAATAGGGAGTGAAGTATTTTTTTCTTCGATCCAGTGTTTGGAGGACAAAAGGGGAGTGGAATGAGACTTGAAATGTCTTTGACAAAGCTTCTAGAGGACAAAAGCGCTTTAAATGGTGTTCAAAATGGCTTCAATAATAGTTGCCTCGGATAAAACAAAATCGACTAGAACAATCTTCGAATAAGCTAATTATCGATAAGTTATGAGAGTAAAACTTTGCTGATCGTACAATAAAAGAAGGCAAGGCATACGTATGCTTTCGCAAACATGTGCCTTGCCCGTATGAAGGGAAATTTTCTGTCCGGGTTGCATTGCTACTCGACTTACAGGTTTTCTAAGTCAACTAAAGCATTCAAGCTCATCATCCCCGTTTCGTCATAAATGATTATGAACTTCCGGTTGATGACCTCCGATTAACACCCCATTTGACTGGAAGTGTTTTATTGAATGCATTACTTATAAAACAAGTAAAGCATCTTTCGCAATCACCCCATTTGACTGTTTGGTGATTTCCCTTCGCTAATTATATTAACCGGATTTAAAAAAATCATACATAATTTTTTCGTGTTTTTTAAATTCCTTCTCACCCCCTTTTTTGTTAAACTATATGTTAATCAAAGCATATTAAAAGCATTGTATGTTCGAATGACCAAATAGCGAGGCGACGTGTCTACACCTATATTTTCAAGAAAAGGAGAGTACCTATGCCATTATTGGAAGTCGAAAATCTTACTGGGGGATATACGAAGAAAAATGTTTTAAAAAATATTCGTTTTTCAGTAGAAAAAGGAGAAATCGTTGCACTTATTGGGTTAAATGGTGCAGGAAAAAGTACGACGATTAAACATATTATTGGATTAATGGAACCAAAGAAAGGGGAAATTCGTATAAATGGAAAGACGATTCATGAAGATCGAAACACATATCGGAAACAATTTTCATTTATTCCAGAAACACCGGTTCTTTATGATGAATTAACATTGGAAGAACATTTACATTTGACAGCAATGGCTTATGGATTAAGTGAGAAACAATATAAAGAACGTCTCGACAAATTATTAAAGGAATTTCGGATGCAAAAACGTTTAAAATGGTTTCCTTCCCATTTTTCTAAAGGGATGAAACAAAAGGTTATGATAATGTCAGCATTTTTAGTTCAACCAGATTTATTTATTATTGACGAACCGTTTGTTGGTCTTGACCCGCTGGCGATCCAAAGCCTACTCGATCTGATGAAACAAGAACAAAAGAAAGGTGCAGGTATATTGATGTCCACTCATATACTCGCAACGGCAGAAAAGTATTGTGATCGGTTTGTGATTTTACATAATGGAGAAATTAAGGCACAAGGTTCAATGGACGAGCTTCGTTCCCAATTTCATTTCAATAATGCGAGTCTCGATGAAATTTATATTCAATTAACAAAGGAAGACACGTCAGATGAATAGTGTAAAATTATGGAAACAAAGATCGAATGAACGATTGAAGGAAATATTGCGTTATGGTCGTTATATGTTTAATGATCATTTTGTCTTAGTGCTTATTTTTGCATTCGGTGCAGCAGCCTTCTATTATCAAGATTGGGTGGAAGCATTAGATTCGTCCTTTCCAACGGCACTAATTTTCGGAGTAGCCTTCGGGGTGCTTTTAACGTCTGGTACAGTCATAACTTTTTTTAAAGAGCCTGATAAAGTTTTTTTACTACCGATCGAAACAAAATTACAAGCATATTTACGACGTTCATTTTTATTAACTTATATATGGAAAGCGTACTGGGTGTTTATGGTGTTACTTGTTGCAGCACCGATTTATGTTAATACGACAGGAACTGGTCGCGAGTTTCTCTTATTTGCTGTTGTAGCCCTTGTAATGAGAGGAATTAACTTGTGGATTCGTTGGAATTGTGAGTTTGATGCAGATCGGCAAACCATTATATGGGATACTTTCATTCGCTTTTTATTCAACGGGGTCATCGTTTTTCTATTTATAAAAGAAAGTTATTTGCTTTTTGGGTTGTGTTTCGTGATTTTGATTATTTATGGTTCATATTATCAAGTAAGAGCTAAAAATAATGGATTGCCTTGGGAAAGACTAATTGAAAATGAAGAAAAAAGAATGGCTTTCTTTTATCAGCTTGCCAACTTATTTACTGATGTACCGCATTTACGAAATCGAGTAAAACGGAGAAAGTGGCTTGATCCATTTTTAGGTAGACAATCAGTTACACATTATCAAACGTATACATATTTATATTCAAGAACCTTTTTCCGAAGTGGGGATTATTTTGGTTTATTTATGAGACTAACGATAATCGGTAGTTTTGTCGTTTGGGGTGTAGCAGGATCGTATATTGGATATGCGGTTGCAGTACTTTTCCTTTATTTAACCGGCTTCCAGTTGTTAAGTTTATGGAAACATCATGAAGCGATAATTTGGACAGATCTTTATCCAGTTGCAAAAGTGGAAAGAAAAAAAGCTTTTATGAAAATCCTCGTAAATCTTTTATGGGTCCAAAATATTCTTTTTACCGTTTTATTCATGACATCAATGGATTGGGTGAGAGGTTTCGGTTTGTTTGCCCTGCTAACGGCATTTTTATATTGTTTCGTTTATATATTCTGCCAGAGCCGTATTCATAAATGGGAGGAGCAATATAGATAAAATTAGCACACCTATGCGAGGTGATTGGATTGAAATATGAAGAAAAGGCCTATGATGAACTGTTAGATTGGCAAAGAAAAATACGCAAAAGAGGAAACAAGTTTGGCCGAATGTCAAAAAATGTTCAAAACAAATTGAATGCGATGATACCAGAAAAGGTACATCAAGTATTTTCTGAAGCCGTTAAAGGAATGGTCCAATCAGTTTTATCCGGCTCTAACCTCGTTTTTAAAAAAACATTTCCGGAAATGTTTACATTAGAGGAAAAGGAAGAAAAAATAAAAGAACAATTAGATAAATATCGAAAAACAGCAACAATAGAAGGCGCTGGAACGGGTGCTGGCGGACTGCTACTAGGTCTAGCTGATTTCCCACTCCTTTTGTCAATTAAGTTAAAATTTTTATATGATGTTGCTCGGATTTATCAATATGATTTGAAAAATTTAGAAGAACGGATTTTCTTATTAATGGTGTTTCAATTAGCTTTTTCAAGCGATGAAAAACGGATTGAGACGTTAAATATTATTGAAAACTGGGACACAGAAAAAAAGCGGTTAACAGATTTAGATTGGAAAAGATTCCAACAAGAATATAGAGATTATATCGATATCGTGAAGATGTTGCAGTTAGTACCAGGAATTGGCGCGGCAGTTGGTGCTTATGCGAATTATAAACTGCTAGACCGGTTAGGTGAAACAGCAATATATGCTTATCGAATGCGATACTTTAATCAGTTAAAAAATATAAAAGCTTATTAAACGGGCTGTCCAATAAGTCATACAAAGCGGATTTTTGGAAGGAGAGTTGGCGGCAAGTCCAGCGGGAACAGCGAAAGTTTTTGTGTCGAGAGCGTAAGCGTTAGGCAGAAGAGCTGAAAATCCCCGCTAATGCGCTTGAGGTGTGGTTAAATCCATGCCACTGGATGCGCGTCCGCCAACGTACTTATCAATGATCCCAAAATCAGACTATCTGGACAGCCTCAACATGTTTATTTTGATACTGAATAGCGGCTGTATATAAAGTTTTGCCTGCAATTAACATTGCTTTTTCATTAATATCAAATTTCGGGTGATGATGAGGAAATCTCGCATTTTCATTTTCTGGCATGGCCCCAGTAAAGAAAAAGGTACCTTTTACATGTTGTAAATAATAGGCGAAGTCCTCGCCACCCATTCGCGGTTCAGTTTCGCGTACTTCCTGGACATTTGGAATTGCCTTTGCGCAATTAGCTAGAAATTCAGTTTCTGATTTATGGTTTATAACCGGTGGATAGCCGCGGAAATATTGAAATACATAATCACAATCATTTGCTAAACATGTGCCTTTTACAATACGTTCAATTTCTTTTTCGATGTGGTTCCTTATATCTTCATCAAAAGTTCGAACTGTACCAACTAACTCAGCTTTATCGGCAATCACGTTAAAGGCATTATCTGCTACAAATTTTCCTATTGAGACAACGGCTTCTTTTATTGGATCTACGCGTCGTGCGACAACTTGTTGTAAATTTACAACAAGTTGACTGGCTGTTACAATCGCGTCTTTTGTGAAATGTGGATATCCACCATGACCGCCTTTTCCATTAATCGTAATAGTAAATCGGTCGGCAGCAGCCATTACAGGACCTGGGCTATATAAAATATGGCCGACGGGCTCTGTAGACCAAAGGTGGGTACCGAATATAACGTCCACAGTATCTAAACATCCATCCTCAATCATGGAAATGGCCCCACCTGGAGCGTATTCTTCTGCATGTTGATGGATGAATATATAAGTTCCAGCAAGTTCCTCTTTTAATTCATGAATGACCTTTGCAAGTATAAGTAATGTGGCTGTATGACCGTCGTGGCCACAAGCATGCATAACACCTGGAACGGTGGATTTATAAGGAACATCTTTTTCATCTTGAATGGGTAAGGCATCGAAATCCGCCCGTAATGCGACTGTTTTCCCGGGCTTACCCCCTTTAATTCGTGCAACGACACCATTGCCACCGACATTTGTGCGAACATTCACTCCTAATTCGTTGTAAAAATTGGCAATATATTTGGCGGTTTCAAATTCTTTAAACGATAATTCTGGATGTTGATGCAAATATCTCCGAATGCTAACCATTTTGTCATAGTATTGGTCCAATAGGTCATATCCTCTCTCGAGCATGGCATCCCCTCCTGTTTTTAAATATTATAACTCAAAATTTTAACAATTGTTTATTATTTTTAAAAATAAACATTCGTTAATTAATTTTAGTTTACTAAAATGAAAAAATCAGTCCTAAGACTGATATAAAGACACAATTTTTTGGTAATGGAACTCAATCATGTATTAAAGTGTTTTTTTGGAGGATATAGACCTACATTGACAAACAATAAAACAACACCAAGTGCAATTAGAAAATTCCAAAAATTTTACAATTCTTTCATTTCTTTGCATACCTTCTTTCTCCATCAAAGTTTTTTAAATTCCCAACAACAAAAATAACAAACATAATTCCAATTAATATTAGAATAATATCAAACATTTCCAATATCTTTTTATCTCCCACCTACTAGTTCGGCGCTAGCAGCAATTCAAAATGATAATTCAAACAAAATACCAGATAAAAATAATGGCTAGTTCAGTTAATTTTTGGTGCTCAAATTAAAAAATACATAGACTGAGCTCCAAGTAGAAGGAGGGGCTAATCAATCTCTTCCCCAAATTGAAGTTACGCTTCCTCTGTATCATCTTTTATACCGATTGTATACTCTCGTATGTAGGATGGCCCCGCGTACATTTTCACTTGATTAATTTCAATACTTTTTTCTTCGCCTAAACTTTCCATAATTTTATCTGTTATTTTCGAGCTTTCATAGTGCAATCTATTTTCCCAACAGGTTATAATTAAATACGTGTTGGATTGTAACGGTCGCAATGTTCGTGAAGTTAAAAATGCTGGTGTTGTATTTAAGTGTTTTGGTCTATTTTTCATTCGATATTCAAAAACCGGGCGGAATTCATCGACTACTGGAATATAATGTAAAACTGCTAAACCTTTATCAGGAAACTCTCCAGTTTTTTCGATGATTTCATATCTTCTCGGTGCTTGAAAAATCGTTTTTTTCGTTGTTTCATGATAAAGTAAAGCGTGATCTCGATGTCGCAAAAATTTTAAATTTTCTGTTGAAAATTTCTTTAACAAAGTCAGCATAAAATCTTTCGTACCAGTTGTAATAAAAGCATAGGTCAACTTGATCACCTCATGTAAAGTGTTTAAAATGTATAATTTTATATATCTATTGTACAATAGATTCATATTTGAGTTTATATTATATTATAGCTGTTTGATTAGAATGATTTTAAAAATGTAATTATTTTAATTTTTGTTTTTGTTTGTAAGAGTTTACAATTATTTAAACAGCAGGATTGAGGTGGACAAGAATTAATCGAAAGTGCTTCGGATAAAATGGCAAATTTATGACATTTTCTGCACATGTATGTACATTTCTTCATAGAAAAGCTATAGTAAATATGTGTATTTTTATAATGATTATTTGTTCACAAATATTCTAATTTAATCAATTAGTTCTATTTAATTGAGAATATACATAGCAGCGAAAGGTGGAACAGTTTCCATGACGAAAGCCTTTAATGACACGTTTTTAAAAGCGGCACGCGGAGAAAAAACGTCCTACACACCTGTATGGTATATGCGTCAAGCGGGGCGTTCACAACCGGAGTATCGAAAGTTAAAAGAAAAATATTCTTTGTTTGAAATTACGCATCAACCTGAGCTTTGTGCTTATGTGACAAGATTACCTGTTGAACAATATGATGTAGATGCAGCCATTTTGTATAAAGATATTATGACGCCGCTGCCATCCTTAGGTGTAAATGTTGAAATTAAAGCCGGTATTGGCCCGGTCATTGAAAACCCTATTCGTTCTTATCAAGACGTAGAACGTTTAGGAGAAATTCATCCAGAAGACGATATTCCCTATGTTTTAGATACGATTCGTCTCCTTACAAATGAACAATTATCGGTCCCATTAATTGGATTTGCAGGAGCTCCTTTTACATTGGCCAGTTATATGATTGAAGGTGGACCTTCGAAAAATTATCACAAAACAAAGGCCTTTATGTATGGCGAACCTTTAGCGTGGCAATTACTAATGGAAAAGTTAGGTACGATGACCATCGAATATGTGAAAGCACAAATTAAAGCTGGTGCAAAGGCGATCCAAATTTTTGACTCTTGGGTAGGCGCACTGAATGTCACAGATTACCAAAAGTATATTAAACCAACGATGCATCGTATTTTTTCTACATTAAAAGAAGAGAATGTCCCACTTATTATGTTTGGAGTTGGTGCAAGTCATTTAATAAATGAATGGAACGATTTGCCAGTAGATGTGATTGGTCTTGATTGGCGTATGGAAGTTAAGGAAGCTCGTACATTAGGTGTGACAAAAACGTTGCAAGGCAATCTCGATCCTTCACTATTAATGGCTCCATGGGAGCAAATAGAAAAACGGGCAAAAGAAATATTAGATCAAGGTTTGGCACAACCTAGTCATATCTTTAATTTAGGACATGGTGTGTTTCCAGATGTTAATCCCGATACATTGAAACGTCTTACAGCATTTGTACATGATTATACAAAGAATGAAAAGTCTAGTATTTGAGGTGAAATGAAATGACGAAAAAGAAATTAGGATTATTAGTGATGGCTTATGGAACACCATATACAGAAGAAGATATTGAGCCGTATTATACGCATATTCGTCATGGAAGACGGCCAGCCGATGAACATCTTCAAGATTTAAAAAATCGGTATGCGGCCATTGGCGGAATTTCTCCTTTAGCGGAAATCACTAATTCTCAAGCGAAGAAACTAACAGAAAAACTGAACGAAATTCAAGACGAATACGAGTTTGAGCTATTCATCGGTTTAAAACATATCCATCCTTTCATTGAAGATGCAGTAGAGGATATGAGTAAAGCAGGTATTCAAGAAGCGATCAGTATTGTCTTAGCACCCCATTATTCGACCTTTAGTATTAAAAGTTATAATGAGCGTGCACAAAAAACGGCCGATCAATATGGAATTCAAATTACTTCCGTCGACCACTGGTATGATGAGCCTAAATTTATTGACTATTGGGTAAAACAGATTCATACCGTGTTTGAACACATGCCAGAGGATGATCAAAAGAATGCTTGTGTGATCTTTTCTGCCCATAGCTTACCAGAAAAGATTTTACAACACGGGGATCCGTATGCAGAACAATTATCAGAAACAGCGAGACTAATCGCTGAAAAAGCCGGTATAAAAGAATATGCAATTGGTTGGCAAAGTGAGGGACAAACGCCAGATCCTTGGTTAGGTCCAGATGTACAAGATTTAACGAGAGAATTACATAAAGAAAAAGGATACAAAGCCTTTGTCTATTGCCCAGTCGGATTTGTGGCAGACCATTTAGAAGTGTTATATGACAATGATGTTGAATGCCGCATTGTTTGTGAAGAGATTGGTGCGAACTATTATCGTCCAGAAATGCCGAATGACCATGCTGAATTTATTGAAGCGTTATGTGAAGTTGTGTTAAAAAAATTAAATTAATATCATAATAAAGCTGTCTAAAGGAGAGAACAATCCAAAAACTCTCTTTTAGACAGCTTTTATTGTTACATGACACAGGATCACAAATGAGGATGGGGTAAAGATTGCTTTAAGAAAAACTTGGGATTAACATTCGTTCAATCAATTTATGAATTTAAATCTTTTAATCCGATGCATTGATGACAAACGTTTCCGTAGCATTCTGCCTGCTCTTCAATTTGTTCTCCACAATGTTGACAATGTTTAGCAGGTAAGTTTTTAAAAAATTCTACAATACTTTGAATCATTTTAAACTCCCCCTCTGTTTTGTAACATTTAATAAATAAAACCCTTTGTTCTATAACAATATTGTATTACAACACATCGATTTTCGCAACCCCTGTTTTAAAACAAAAATAAAAAATGAAATTGGTGGATACATTTAGTATAGTAATTTTTGAAATATGAAAGTTTAGAGGAGGATCAATCGTGAAATTAACAATCATTGGACTTTGGGGTGCATATCCGAAAGTAAATGAGGCGAGTAGCGGATATTTACTTGAACATAATGGATTTAAGTTGTTGATTGATTGTGGCAGTGGTGTATTGTCAAAAATGCAAAATTATGTCCAGCCAGAAAAACTTGATGCTGTTCTCATAAGTCATTATCATACTGATCACATTGCAGATATCGGTGTATTACAACACGCTTTATTAGTAAAAAGTTATCTTATTGATTTGAGAAAAACGTTGCCGATCTATGGTCATACGTTTGATGAGGAGGGCTTTTCGAAATTAACTTATAGTAATTATACAAAAGGAATAGCCTATGATCCGGATAAGGTACTTCAAATAGGACCATTTACTATTCATTTTTTAAAAACGAAGCATCCCGTTCCATGTTATGCATTTCGAATTGAAGCAAACGATGCAGTATTTGTATTTACGGCAGATAGTGCTTATCAACCATCGTTTGTTGAATTTTGTCGTAATGCTGACTTACTTTTGTCGGAATGTAATTTTTATGGTAATATGAATGGGGAAAACGCTGGTCATATGAACAGTTTTGAAGTAGGTAAATTAGCCCATGAAGCAAATGTGAAACAGCTCATTTTAACACATCTTCCGCAATTTGGTGACTTGCAACAACTGGTTACGGAAGCTGGTGAGCACTATGATGGTCCAATTCATCTAGCTAAAATGGGAGATGTATGGAATTTATAAGGATAGACAGGAGGTAACATATGTTATACGTTGATAATAAAGGGATAACAGATCCGCGGGTGAATCTAGCCATTGAAGAACATATTTTAAAAAATCTAGATATAAATGAATCCTATTTATTGTTTTACATAAATCAACCATCGATCATTATTGGTCGTAACCAAAATACGATTGAAGAAATTAATACGAAGTTTGTTGAGGAAAATGATATTATCGTTGTACGTCGAATGTCAGGTGGCGGTGCAGTTTATCATGATTTAGAAAATTTAAATTATAGCTTTATCACAAAAGATGAAGGAAACAGCATTCAAGAAAACTTTAAAAAATTCACACAACCTGTTATTAATGCACTCCGCAAATTAGGTGCTAACGCACAGCTAATGGGTCGTAATGATATTGAAATTGATGGAAAAAAAGTATCAGGTACTGCTCAATATGCGACAGGCGGAAGGATGTATACACATGGTACGCTTATGTTAAATGTCGATTTAGACAGTGTAAGTAAAGCATTAAAACCGAAAAAAGAAAAAATTGAATCAAAAGGTGTAAAATCTGTACGCGCCCGTGTAGGAAATATTAAAGATTATATTAATCAAGACATGACCGTTGAAGAATTTAAACAATATATTTTGAAAAGTGTGTTTGAAGAACAAGGTTTAGATGTTCAGGAATATGTTTTAACAGATGAAGATTGGAAACAAATAGAAGAAATTTCGAAAAACAAATATCAAACATGGGAATGGAATTTTGGTAAATCACCGAAAGCAAATATTTCAAACTCCCATCGTTTTCCAGTTGGAACGATTGATGTTCGCCTAAATGTGAACAGAGGGGTGATTGAAGATGTAAAAATTTTCGGTGACTTCTTCGGCTGGGGCGAAATAGCGGATATTGAAAACAAATTAAAAGGTGTTCGTTACGAGAAGGCTGCGATTATCGAAGCGTTGAAAGATGTTAATATTCAACATTATTTCGGAAATATTGAAAAGGAAGATTTCATTCATTTAGTTTATTAATTTTTTAGGTCTGCATCACAATGTGATGCAGGCTTTTTTTTAAAAAAATAAGCTTTATCCATTTAAAAAATAAATGTGTTTCATTATAATGAAAATTATATATAATTTGTTAGGTTTCAAAAACAAAAGGGGGAGGTATACTTGCAAACGAGTGTAATCGGTAAACCGATTAGTCAATTTAAACAAGGGTTACATGGTGGTTTATCGATTGCAATTGGTTACATGCCGATTGCCATTACATACGGATTTTTAGCAAAAGCTACGGGACTTTCTCTTGGTGAAACTTTACTTATGAGTATGATTGTTTATGCTGGTGCATCACAATATATGGCACTTGATATGATTGCAAAACAAATTAGTATGTTTGAAATTATCTTTACAACATTTATTGTGAATATTCGTCATATGTTAATGACGGCTTCATTAAATGAAAAAGTTGTTAAGGAGCGATCATGGAAAAAGGCCCTTTATGCCTTTGGGATAACAGATGAAACATTTTCGGTTGCTGCCGTTCAAAAGGAAAAATTAACGACAGGCTATATATTTGGGTTAGTACTTATTGCCTACAGCAGTTGGGTTTGTTTTTCAGGGGTCGGGCATATCATCGGTGCTGGATTACCGGATGTGTTCCAAGAGGGGATGTCCATTGCCTTATACGCTATGTTTATCGGTCTTCTTGTTCCGTCGATGAAAGGAAGTTGGAAAGTTGTCTTTTTAGCGCTTCTTGCCGCTGTTTTCAATAGTTTTTTTGTGCTATTTCAATTATTGTCTTCAGGTTGGGCTATTGTTTGTTCAACACTAATTTCTGCTACGTTAATGGAATGTGTTGAAGTTATCCGAAAAAAGACGGGAGGAAATCTAACAAATGAATAGTTCCATTGTCTGGATGATCGTAGGAATGGGAATTGTCACTTATCTTCCACGTATGATTCCCCTTGTCTTTTTAGAAAAATTAAAATTACCGTCATTTATACAAGGTGTATTAAAAAATGTTCCTTATGCCATTTTAGGGGCATTAATTTTTCCGGGTGTATTTTTTATTCAAAATGATTTTTGGTACGGGCTTTTAGGTGCGGTTGTTGCTTTTTTTATTGCCTATACAGGAGTAAATGTGATCTTTGTTGTGATTGGGGCAATACTAGTGCTTACAGGTGTATCCATCTATTTTTGAAAATATTTCCGACTAAGCTAGCATAAATTAAGAATAGCTTGTTTAAACTTTTCACTCAAAAGGGGAGGGGAAATTGAGAAAAAAGATTATTGTTTCTTTCCTGGTGACATATGGAATTTTTATCGCCTGTATTTATTTTTATTTGTTTATTTTCTACACAGATACAATCCCTGCTGAGTTAAAGGGGACCAGTGTTGATCCAGAAAGGTTCTTAACTGCTCATGAAATTGTGTTATCGGAACAATATTCCACTGTTCGTAATTTCTTATTTTTCATTGAAGTCCCGTTTGAATGGTTTTTTTATTTACTCATTTTGTTGTTCGGCATAGGAAATTTGTTTGAAAAATGGGCAAATCGTACAACTCCGTTCACTCTCATACATAATGCGATTTTTACTTTCTGTTTATCGTTTTTAACTTTCATCTTTTTTTACCCACTTAAATTCTTTCGTTATACTTTGTCAAAAAATTACGGGATTTCAACCCAAAGTTTTCATGACTGGATGCGTGATCTTCTTATTAACTTTTGGTTGGATTGGTTTCTATTATTTATCGTTGTATCGGTTCTATATTGGTTGATAAGAAAAAGTGAAAATCGTTGGTGGTTGTATACGTGGTTTTTAGCAATTCCATTTGTCGTATTTTTAATGTTCATTCAGCCGGTTGTTATTGACCCGTTATTCAATGACTTTTATGAGATAAAAAATAAGTCGTTAGAAGAAAAGATTTTATCTCTTGCGGAAACGGCAGGAATTCCGTCTGAACATGTATATGAAGTAAATATGTCGGAAAAAACGAATGCTTTAAATGCGTATGTGACAGGTGTCGGTTCTAATTCACGAATTGTTTTGTATGATACAACATTGGAAAAATTAAATGAGGATGAAATATTATTTATCATGGCCCATGAGATGGCCCATTATGTGGAAAAACATATTTATTTTGGAATAACAGGTTATTTAAGTTTATTATTTCTTTTATTGTTCGTTGTAGCCAAGTTAGCTAAAAAGGTTATAAAAAAATTTGGTAAATTGTTGCATATCTCATCAATGAACAATCTTGCGTCATTGCCACTCATCTTATTAATCGTTTCTGTACTTACTTTTGCGACAAGCCCGATTTCAAATGTGGTTTCAAGACAAATGGAAATGCGTGCAGATCTCTATGCAATGGAATTGACTAAAAATAATGATGCAGCCGTTTCAACGTTTCAAAAATTGACAAAAACGGGATTAAGTCAAGTAAATCCACCTACTTTAGTGAAATGGTTTCGTTATGGTCATCCTACAATGTTGGAAAGAATTCAAATGGCAGAAAGATATGGTGATTAAATTGCGTGTTTCAATTGAGGAATAAAAGGATTTCACAGTAGAGATTATTTTTGCCCGTCCAATGATGGGCTTTTTTTATGACATGAACTCAGAAAAAAACTGCTAAGCAGCAGTTATCAATGGAACCCCAAAGGTTATGCATTTAATTGCTGTTCAATTTCAATGAGCTTTTGTGATAGTTTCATAAAAGACTTTTTATCATGTTGGTCGATTGCCTGATCAATGTCCCTTTTAATTTGATTCCGTTTTTCTTTTAATAACGCTTCTTGAATTAAAAGATCAATATAAATGGATTGAACAAATTTTTCTCGTTTATTAGCCCTCGCATATGCCTTTGTTAACTCTGCATAGGAATTATCTTTTTTCAAATGCTGTTCCTCCTTCCTTTTTTACCTGACACCTGCGACCTGAAAAGATGTATTAATATTATATTAACAATCACTGAAAAACTCAACTAAATTATCTCAATGTTCTGAAAAAATGTTTTTAAAAAAAGAATGATCATGGAATTCAAGTGACAATAATCCGATTATTTGTTATAATTAGTTCAAAAGTCATAATTTGTAGAATATTCGGATATGGAGGGAGAGATTTGTCGGAAAAAAACAAAAAGTTGTTTGATGAGTATGAATTTGATGCTTTCGTCATGGCAGTTGTTCCAATCAAATATGGAAGTAAAATATATTCTAAAATCATGAAAACGAATGATGAATTTATCGTTCCTTTTCGACCGATAGAAGTGATAAAGAAGAGTTGTGAATATTACGCTTCCAGTTATGAGGGTAGAAAGGAAGGAACGAAGAATTTAATTGGTGTTACTCATAAATCACCTATTGTTATTGAACCGGTTCAGTCCATTTATATATTTCCAACTGCATCTCCAAATCAACAACATTGTTATTGGATTTCACATGAACATGTATTGCTTTATCAGAGAATTGATAAAAAACATACGGAAGTTGTTTTTAGTAATAAACAAGTTATTGAAGTTCCTATTTCATATCGCTCTTTCGAGAATCAAATGCTAAGAACAGCGTTTGTTCACGGAAACACGCTATAGTGAAGTGGAGGCACTGGAGCAAAGATCCCAGTATGACGTTTTTTCAAAGCAACCGATTTTATCTCAACGATCATCTTCAAAACGTTTGAATAAATAATAGGACAATAATTCCTCAACATAATTGCGTAGCCTTGGATTAAAATAACTATGATACTCCTCGTAACCCTTGTATAGGAAAAGGAAGGTAGTGAATGTTTCATCCCTTTTCACTTCTTGAACTTTCATGCCTTGCCTTTTTAACTCCCTTTTCACTTCGTACAATTGTTGATGAACAGTGGAAAGAGTTTTTTCAATTAAAGTTTTATATGGATTTTTTAATTTAAATGGACTGTTATTCACAACCTGTAAATCTCGTTCTAAAACTTTAATTAACATTGGATAATAAATTGCCTTTTCCAATAAATCTCTACTTTCAGATGGAATTCTTGTCAATGCGAACCCCTCCAATAACGAACAGATGTTCTTATTTTTCTATAATTATATTATATGATGAATTTATTTATTCCTATTTCCTGTAAAAGCCTGAAAGCTAGAGGCATAATCGCCACAAATGGTAAATGAGGTGACTCGCTCTAGCTTTTTGTATGAAAATCAAATAGCAGACCAATTCATGGAATAATGGATTTTATGTGGTTTTGAATAGGAATTTTAAATAAACAAAGGATTTATGATATAATTTTTATTATTATTGAGTTTAAAAAGTTTTTGATCAACCTGATCCGCCACGTTTCGTTTTAAAGGGGAATATATATGGAATTAACAGAAGTCCAAGCGTTTTTTACAGAAGAAAATTTAATGGAATTGCTAGAAGGCTATCGTTCCTTCGGAATATTGCCTGGTATCTTTTTACCTATGATTGAAGCTTTCTTACCGTTTTTGCCGTTAATCGTTTTCGTCACTGTTAATGCAAATGCATACGGTCTCGGTGTTGGTTTTCTTGTTTCGTGGCTCGGTGCAGTGGTCGGTGCAATGCTTGTTTTTTCTGTTATTCGTAGATTTGGTCGGAAGCGATTTATGACTTTTGTAAGTGAGCATAGGCGTGTAAAAAAATTAGTTGATTGGGTCGATCGACGTGGTTTTGGTCCACTATTTTTAATTCTTTGTTTTCCTTTTACTCCTTCGGCGGTAGTTAATATTGTGGCAGGTTTGTCAAAAATATCAATTTATCAATATGGATTAGCAGTTACAACAGGTAAAATGGTCATGATTTTTGTCGTCAGCTATATTGGGCATGATATTCCAGCTCTCATACATAATCCTGCACGGACACTTCTTGTTATGGTATTAATTTTTATCCTCTGGTATGTTGGAAAAAGAGTTGAAATTTATATTAACAAAAAAGTTGAGTCGGAAACCCAGATAAAAGAAAAGATGAGAGAATAATGAACAAGTGCTTTTTCAATTTTATAATTGATTAAGCGCTTTTTATTTTCTTTTTTGAATGACGAAACGACTAAGCACATAATTTATGATGTAACAAACTAAAATAACGGTTAACACAACTTTATACGAAAATATTGATGCAATGGCTGACCCTAAACTTGCGCCAATTAATAAAATAAACGAATATAGCGCAATTGCTTTTCCTCTTAAGTGACCACTTTTTTCTCCAATAAAATGAATGATGGTAGGAATTAAAAGAGAAACTCCCCCGACAAAAATGATAGAGAGGAATCCGATGCTATAAACGGAGTCTAAAAATAGAAGAAAAAATATTGACCACCAAATGAGCGTAATCCCAAGTTTCAATGTCATTATAGCTGTAAAGCGAGCAATCAGTTTTCCGGTGAAGATTGATAATATAACACCTGAAATGCCAATGGTACGGATCCAGAATAACTGGTTATTTGCTTCGGCATATTGATAACTAAAAGCTTCATAAAAGGCAACAAAAGAAAAGAGCACGGTAATAACAATGAAATACAAAGGGAATAGTACCGGGTTTATCAATGCTTTTATTAATCCATGCAAGCGCTTTTTTAATGTTTCGTGTTGAAGTGATTGTTTTGTTTTAGGCAATATAATAAGTGCGCTTAAAAATAAGACAAAGTATATTGTGCTGAAAAGTATATAAGTAGTGGACCAGTTCCAAGTGAGGACGATCCAAGCGCTGAAAAGTTGTCCGATGATTCCTGCAGCCAAAAAACCTGCATTAATAAGTGCAATCCAAAGTGTCCTTGATTTGTCTGTATAAATGTCAAAGGTGTAACTAAAAGCTACTGGTGCAAAGCTGGCTAGAGTAAACCCTTGAAGTGAACGAAAAAAATATAGGGAAATAGGATTAAATGCAAGGGAGACGAAATACGTAGTGACAGCAGAAATGGCCAAGCCGAATGTAATCATTTGTTTGCGACCAAAGATGTCAGAAAGTGGACCAAAAACGAGTAGTCCACAGGCGTAAAACAACGTAAATAAAGTGCTACCTAAAGCTACATCCTGCTTTAGAATATTAAACTCTGTAGAAATTGCTGGATAGAGCGGAATTAATGAATAAATGTTACAGGTAACCATAATTCCAATTACAACTAACAAAATCCCTGCAAGTTGATTTTTATTAGTCATGTTCATCACCTCTTTATTAGGCTATTCAAAAGTTGAAACGGTGACATATAAAGAAAATTTTGTTTTATGGAAATTTGCGTCCGTTAAGGTAGGATTTCAGTTTTTAAAATTTGGAAAGGGGTGAGGCTGAAATGTCTGTCATTCCCCCTTTTTAAATGGAGATTCCTGTAACTATGAACAGATCTCAATATGGGTGAACTATTCCTATAAACAGCAGGAGTAACAAAACGACATTAATTTCCAACCTTTCTTTTACCGAATCTACATTCGCCTATGTTAAAATAAATATAACAAACGTATGGACTTTCGTTTTTTTTGAGAGGAGGAAAAAAATGGCACTCCGATTTGTTTTAGGACGATCTGGTAGTGGTAAAACGACTTTTTTAATTGAGGAAATGAAGAGAGAATTAACAAAGGATCCAACGGGTCCTATGATGATTTATATCGTTCCAGATCAAATGACGTTCCTTTCTGAATATAAAATTGTATCCGACCCGGCAGTAAAAGGGATGATACGTCTTCAAGTGTATAGCTTTCCACGTCTTGCTTGGAGAATCTTGCAAGAAGTGGGTGGTATTGGACGTCTCCATATAAACTCAACAGGAATTCAAATGCTTATCCGCAAAATTATTTATGAAAATAAAGACCAATTAGAAGTGTTTAAACAAACAGCCGATAAATTTGGTTTTGTTGAGCATGTTGAAGCAATGGTCAGTGAATTTAAACGATATTGCATTACGGAAGAGGAACTGTTTGCCCATAAAAATCAAATTGAAGGTGACCCGACATTACGTGCGAAAATCCATGATTTAGGCTTGATTTATGAAAAGGTTGAACAAGCTATTCAAAGCAAATATTTAGCTTCGGAAGATTATTTAAGATTGCTAGCTGAAAAGATCCCGCATTCCGAAGCTTTAAAAAATGCAGAAATATATATTGATGGCTTCCATAGTTTTACACCACAGGAGTATATGGTCATTGAACAACTATTAAAAACATGTGCAAACGTAACGATTGCATTAAACTGTGACAGACCTTATGAAAGTATACTGCCTGATGATTTTAGTCTATTCCGCATGACAGCAGAAACTTATGCAACGATTGTTGAGATTGCTAGAGTGAATGGAATTTTAATTGAAGACAATACTGTTTTTGAAGAACAACAACGTTTCAATCATCCTTCACTGGCTTATTTAGAAAAAAACTTTGAACAAGTACCAGCAATTCCATATGAAGGAGAAACTAATATATACTTTGCGGAAGCAGCGAACTTACGGGCAGAAATTGAAGGAATTGGTCGAAAAATAAAATCACTCGTTCGTGACCATGGTTATCGTTATAAAGATATTGCAATTCTCGTTCGAAATGGGGAAAACTATCAAGATTTATTTGATACGATTTTTTCAGATTTTGAGATTCCATATCATATTGATCAAAAGCGTTCAATGCTGAACCATCCAGTGATTGAGCTCATTCGTTCGAGTCTTGAAATTATTACAAACTATTGGCGTTATGATCCAATTTTCCGTGCGGTTAAAACGGATTTATTATTTCCGTTAGACGGAAATATTCAGGAATTACGGGAAAGAATGGACAGGCTAGAAAATTATTGTTTAGCCTATGGTGTACAAGGAGAAAAATGGACGAAAAAAGACAGGTGGCAATATCGGAGATTTCGGGGACTGGACTTTGATTTTCCGCAAACCGATGAAGAGAGGAATTTGGAACAAGAATTAAATGAGTCACGCTTAATGATTTCTGCGCCAATCTTGCGTTTAGCAAGAAGGTTGAAACGGGCAACTAATGGCCGAGAAATGTGTATTGCACTTTTTCAATTATTAGAGGAATTAGAAGTACCAGCAAAATTAGAAAAACTACAATTACAAGCTGAAAAATCTGGAAATCTTATGAGTGCGCGTGAGCATGAACAAGCATGGAATGAAGTGTTGAATTTACTTGATCAGTATGTGGAGATCTTGGGAAATGAAAAAGTTACTTTGAAAGAGTTTGCAGAAATTATAGAAGCCGGTCTCGAATCATTAGAATTTTCGATCGTACCGCCAGCCATTGACCAAGTAATTGTGGCGGATTTAGAACTATCCCGATTAGGAGATGTAAAGGTTGCTTTTGTCATTGGCTTAAACGATGATGTGTTGCCAATGAAGTTTAAAGATCAAGGGATTTTAACGGATAAGGAGCGGGAAAACTTAATATCTTCTGGTTTTGTCATCGCTCCAACAAGTAAAGATCGACTATTAGATGAAGAATTTATAGCCTATAAAGCCTTTACGACACCGTCTGAAATGTTATTTATTTCCTATCCGATCGCCAATGAAGAAGGAAATGCATTAATGCCTTCCCCATATATTAAGCGATTAAAAGAAATGTTTCCGAAAAGCTTCCATTTGTCGTTAGGGAATGATCCGATGGAATTAAAAGTTCAGGATCAACTCGAATACTTACTAAATTGGGATCAAGCATTAACCCATGTTACTTATCAACTACAGGGTTACAAACGAAAATATCCGATAGAAAAAATTTGGTGGGACAGTTATAATCTGCTTATTGAAAGTACGCAACACTATCAAGTGAAAAACGTGTTATCAAGTTTGTTTTTTGAAAATAAGGCTGAAAAACTTTCTGATGATACGGTGAAAGACTTATACGGTGAGACACTTCAAGGTAGTATTTCCCGTATGGAAAAATTTAATAGTTGTGCTTATGCTCACTTTTTATCCTATGGTCTTCATTTACAAGAACGACCAGTTTACCGACTTGAGGCACCGGATATTGGTGAGATGTTCCATGGAGCATTAAAATTTATTGGCGATAAAGTGAATGAAGAAAATCTTGTATGGGGTGAATTAACTAAGAAGCAAATTCGCCATTTAGTAATGGAAGCGGTCGAGTTTTTATCACCTAAACTGCAAAATGAGATTTTGTTGAGCACCAATCGCTATCAATATATTAAGCGGAAGTTAGAAAAAGTCATTTTACGTGCAACGGAAGTGATTGAAAAACATGCAAAATCGAGTCAATTTGTCCCTTATAAGCTGGAAATGACCTTTGGACCGAAAGGAGATCTTCCTCCAATCCAGTTTGAATTAAAAAATGGGATGAAAATGCAACTGGTCGGCCGTATCGACAGGGTAGATAAGGCTGAAAACGAGAATGGGGTTTTTTTACGTGTTGTAGATTATAAATCCAGCCGACGCGACTTAGATATTGGGGAAGTTTATTATGGTTTAGCATTACAAATGCTTACATACCTTGATATTTTAATTCGTTATTCAGACAAATTAGTTGGAACAAAAGCAGACCCGGCAGGTGTCTTATACTTTCATATTCATAATCCGATTATAAAAAGTAAAAAATTGCTTACTTTAGATGAAATAGAAGAATTGATTTTCAAAGAATTTAAGATGAAAGGACTTATCCTTTCAGACCCAGGTGTTGTCCGGTTGATGGATGAAACGTTGGATTCCGGCGAGTCAAAAATTATATCGGCGGGTTTAAAAAGAGATGGGACGTTAAATGCACGATCGAAGGTGGCAACGAAAGAGGAATTTACTGACTTACGTACATTTGTTGAACAAAAATTTGTCGAAACCGGAAATCGAATAGTCGAAGGTGATGTTGATATTGCGCCGTATAAGCTTGGCGATAAAACAGCTTGTGCGTTTTGTCCGTTTAAATCTATCTGTCAATTTGATACAAGCTTAAAAGAAAATGATTATCGTATTCTTCCAAAATTAAAACCGGGTGAGGCGTTAGAGCGGGTGAAGGGAGCTGTTAGATCATGAACATTCCAACAAAACCGAAAGATGTTACTTGGACGGATGACCAATGGAAAGCCATTCACGCGAGTGGAAAAGATATATTAGTGGCCGCGGCAGCAGGTTCAGGGAAAACAGCTGTCCTTGTTGAAAGAATTATAGAAAAAATTACGAGTGAAACAAATCCTGTCAATGTAGATGAACTGCTAGTGGCAACCTTTACAAATGCATCGGCAGCTGAGATGCGTCATCGAATCGGTGTAGCGCTAGAAAAAGAGATTAAGAAAAATCCGTATTCCAATCATTTGCGCCGTCAGCTAAGCTTGTTGAATCATGCATCTATTTCCACACTACATTCCTTTTGTTTAGATGTTGTAAGGAAATATTATTATTTAATCGATATAGATCCTGGTTTTCGACTAATGGAAGAGACAGAAGGCATGTTACTTAAAGATGAAGCGATTGAAAGTCTTCTTGAAGAAGAATACGGTAAAAAGAGTAATGAGCCGTTTTTCAAAGTCGTTGATATGTTTACGAATGATCGTACCGATGATGAGTTACAAAAATTAATTTTACAACTATTTGAATTTTCGCGGGCCAATCCCAATCCAGATCGCTGGTTGGACAGCTTAATTGATATGTATGACATTAAAGACAGTCAAAACGTGGAGAACCTACCGTTTATAGAACCGCTTTTGTATGATTTACAACTTCAGTTACACGAGGCTAAACGTCTTTTTGAAGAAGCATTAGAATTAACAAAGATGCCTGGTGGACCAGATAAGCGGGCAGAGAATTTTGAAAATGATATTGAACTTGTAGATGAATTATTACGAGCAAAAGATGACTCGTTCCAAGTATTATATGATACTTTTCAAAACGTCTCCTTTTCAAGGTTAAAACCATGTCGCGGTGATGAATATGACGCAGAACTCATAGAAAAATCAAAAACATTACGGGAACAAGGTAAAAAAATCATTAGTAAGTTAAAAGATGAACTGTTTTCGAGGAAGCCAGCAACTTATATTCAAGATTTACAAAAAATGAAAGAACCTATTTCAACTTTAGTGGAGCTTGTCCGTCGTTTTTCTCAAAAATTTTCCCAATTAAAGAAGGAAAAGGGGCTTGTTGACTTCTCTGATTTAGAACATTATGCTTTACAAATATTAGCGACTCCTAATGAAAAGGGGGAACTTCTACCGACAGAGGCAGCATTGAGTTATCAAAAACAATTTAAAGAAGTATTTATCGACGAATACCAAGACACGAATATGGTTCAAGAATCCATTCTACAATTAGTGAAAAAGCCTTCTGAAGCGGAAGGAAATTTATTTATGGTCGGTGATGTAAAGCAGTCGATTTACCGGTTCCGCCTTGCCGAACCAAATCTTTTCTTAGATAAATATTTACGTTTTTCATTAGACGGGAAAAATACCGGTTTACGAATCGACTTATCAAAGAATTTCCGTAGTCGGAAAGAAGTACTTGACGGAACGAACTTCATTTTTAAACAAATTATGGGAAAAACGGTTGGTGAAATTGAATATGATGAAGCAGCAGAATTAAAACTAGGTGCGGATTATCCGCAAGATCAAACATATCCAATCGAATTTGCCATAATTCACAAAGAAGAAGCAAAAGGCGGACAAGATAGCTGGGATGAAGAAGATGCTTTCCATGATAGTGATGCCTTTACATCAGAAGAGCTCGAACAATCGGAATTGGAATCCATTTATGTTGCACGTAAAATAAGGGAATTAATTGATTCAAAGGTAAAAGTTTATGATACCAAGAAAAAAAGTTATCGACCGATCCAATATCAAGATATCGTTATCTTATTCCGTTCCTTTCAATGGGCTCCTCAGTTTATGGAAGCTTGTAAAGATGAAAATATTCCGGTTTATGCTGATATATCGACGGGTTATTTTGAAGCGGCGGAAGTATCGACAATGCTTGCTTTATTAAAGGTGATTGATAATCCGTACCAAGATATTCCACTTGTTTCTGTACTTCGTTCACCGATTATTGGTTTAAATGAAGAGCAACTTGCTAAAATTCGGATTTACGCGAAGAAGACAAGTTATTATGACGCGGTTAAAAAGTTCCATCAGCTCCGTGTACAATCGGAAATAGAAGAAGAGATTCAACAAAAACTGGATTTATTTTTACAACAATTAAATGACTGGCGTACACAAGCTCGATCTGGATCACTCTCTGAATTGATATGGCAATTGTATCGTGATACGAAGTTTTATGACTATGTTGGAGGATTACCAGGTGGTAAACAACGTCAAGCAAATTTACGAGCACTTTATGATCGTGCTCGTCAATATGAATCGACTTCTTTTCGCGGTTTGTTCCGATTCTTGCGTTTTATTGAGCGCATGCAAGACCGAGGGGAAGATTTAGGTGTTGCTCGTTCATTAGGAGAAAATGAAGATGTTGTCAGAATCATGACCATTCATAAAAGTAAAGGTTTAGAATTTCCGGTAGTATTTGTTGCTGGTATGGGAAGACAGTTTAATATGATGGATTTACGAAAAAATTATTTATTTGATAAAGCCTTCGGGCTTGCTATCAATTACATCGATCCTGAAAAACAGATTACTTATCCATCATTGATTCACATGGCCTTTGTCCGGAAGAAACGATTAGAACTCATAGCGGAAGAAATGCGAGTTTTATATGTAGCATTAACTCGGGCGAAAGAGAAACTATACTTAGTTGGGTCAACGAAAAATAAGGAGAAACTTCTTGAAAAATGGCAAAAACATTTATCAGAGATGAACTGGCTACTTAGTGATTTTGATCGAATGAAAGGTAAAAGTTACTTAGACTGGGTAGGACCTGCTTTAATTCGTCACCGTGATGCTGCAAATTTACGTTTATCACCTGTCGAAATGAAAAATGAAACGATACAAGAAATCTATGAACATCCTTCCCTTTGGAAAATGGATTGGGTTTCGAATCAAATGTTAACGAAGGCTGAAGTAGAGGAAGATAGAGACGAGGATTTATTAAATTTTGTTAAAAAAGGAAAACCGGTTCCAGTTGAATCGCAATATAAAGAAAAAATTGCCAGTCAATTAAAGTGGCAATATGAATATTTACCTGCAACGGTTCACCGTAGCAAACAATCGGTTACCGAGATTAAAAGGTTAAGGGAATTGAGAGATGAATATAGTGATGTGTCATTTATACGACCTTTTAAAAAGCCAATTACTTCGCGGCCAAAGTTTATGCAAATGAAGAAGTTGACACCTGCAGAAAAAGGAACAGCCATGCATAAGGTCATGCAACATGTTGATTTATCTGTAAAACCTACAAGAGAGTCTATTGAAAAACAACTCTACTTTATGCAAGAAAACGAACTAATTACAACTGAAGAAGCGCAAGCGATTCAGATTGATGCAGTTATTCAATTTTTTAATACAGAAATTGGGTTACGTGTTCTTGGATCAGATTGGGTCAAGAGGGAAGTACCCTTCAGTTTTACGTTGCCTCCTCAAGATGTGTATCTTGATTGGCAAAAAGGAGAGGATCCAGTTTTTGTTCAAGGAATAATTGACCTGTTAATTAAAGATGCGAATGGTCTTGTTATCATTGACTATAAAACGGACCAAATCACTGACCGTTTTAAAAATGGGTTTGCAGAAGCGAAACCAATCCTATTGAAGCGATACAGAACACAGGTAGCGTTATACAGGAATGCGGTTGCGACTATTTTTAATGAACCTGTTACAGCGTCATACTTATACTTTTTTGATGGTGGACATGTTCTTAAAGTAGAATAATCTAAACAAAAAACGGCCTCTTGTCGAGTTTCATAACTACTGACAAGAGGCGATTTTTTTCTTAATTTGTTTGATTTGTAGGCTGATCAACGACATCAGGATCAATTGTATTTGTGGCATTGAAGCCATTATTGGCAACATTAAATATACCAGTAATAAAGGATCCTGAACCACCACTCGATTTTGCAACAGATTTTGGAGCAATATTTAATGTATCGCCAAAGTTGACGGCCCCATCAGTAACATTTGCAATTTTCACTGAACCAATAATACTAGGCATATAAAACAGTCCTTTAAAGTTAGTGAAGTACTAAAATAGATGAACATACCGAGAAGAAATTTAATTTTCATTCTAATAATAAAATATGCATATGTCCTATCAGCGTTCATCATCATTTTTTAGTTCATTTGAATTTTCATTTGGTGGGATCGTCAAATGACGAATATGTTTTATCCGGGATTCAAGTTTCATACATTCATTGCTTCCAATTTGAATGAGCGATGAACTTGCCACACCAAGAATATTCACTTTCCCAACTTCAATTTTCCCTTTCACATTATTTGTTTTGACAATTAACGGTTCATATAATGCAGGGAATATGGTTGGCCGGTTAAAAATATGAAATTTTTTAAGATCCCCTTCATGATCGAACCATATTTCAGTATCTCGGAGCATTGCTAAAGCATTTAACGTAAGATGAATTTCCTTTGCATCGCCGATCTGTAATTGTGATGCACTTGTTAACGTATTAAGTTTAATGTTATCCACTTTTGATACTCGTTTTATCATATTTACGGTTCCGGGGCAATTGGTACAAGAGGTGAAATAATTAATGATTCTGCTGGCGTATCAAACGCTGAATACATTTGCATGGAGTTCGTATCTCCAATAAATAAAACAGAAGAACTTGATACACTACCAATGTGTATTTCACCAACGAGAAGCTCACGGTTGGTCACTTCCATTATCATTGCCCCCATCTCCTTTCGTCTGGAATTGTTTCAAAAAGGCGTTGACGGCTTGTGAAATATCTTGAACAATACGTTGAATCAGTTCCTGCTCTTGTTCTTCTTGTGAGCGATTACTATTTTCTTGTGTTAATTTTTGAATATAAAACTGAATCCGATCTGGCATTTGTTTCCGAATATCTTCTTGAATAAATTGAGTAAAAGAATTATCCAATTGTAAATTCAACTTATTTTTCATGTCTTCAATGACTTTCGGTAATTCCTGATCAATATAGTCATTTAATTTATTGCGAACTTGCTCTATGAATGTTGGATTCTGGAAAAAAGGTGGTATTTGGTTGTTTGTTGCAATGGAAAATTCATCCATCCCTTGTAAGTCGTTTGGGTTAAGGCCGATATTCAACGTTCCATCCAGTTTTTCAATTTTTAATTGGTCGAAATGATATTCAATCCGCTCTACATTAACTGGTGGTTGTTTTTTTAAAGAATCAATCGTTTTTCGAAGCTCTTCATGATTTTTTTCTAATTTTGCCAATTGTTCTTCCTGTTTTTTTATTTTTGCAGCTAATTGATTTAGATAAAAGATTAACTCCTGTTGCAAAATATCACTTCCTTTGAAGTTAAACAACTTAGTTGTTATTCTTTCTTTGATTTGACAGGTCAGGAATGGTATTAAATGAAGAGATGACAAACCCTTGATGCGTTGTTGGCATTGGTGCTAATTCTGTAAAACCGCCACTGTTTGCTAAATGTGCTGTAGATTTTATAATACCAGAAGTTCCAATCTGCAGTATCGAGGAATTGCTTAAACTGCCTACCCGCAATATATTTATATGAATTGACTGTTGAACATAAATATTCATGCATATTCACCTACGTTATTTTAAATTTCATTGCTTCAGGCATTGTTAAACATTAAAACTATTTGGTTGGTCAATAAAATCCTTATCGTACGTGTTGGTATTGCTTTTATGGTTATAAACATATAACGTTTCACCGGTATTAAATGATCCTGCACCTGAGAATGTTTTAGATGTTGAGATTGGTGCAATCCGAAAAACATCTCCAATATTAAAAACCGCACTAGAGCTTATGGCATTCACATTGACAATGCCGACAATTGCTGGCACGTTCTCACTTCCTCAATTGTAAATATTTTCAGTTCATCCTTCATTTCACTATAATTTATACGTGTAACAGCCCATACCGTTATGTTATTTTATGTATTGGATAGAAAAATGTGATACAAATGCCTATTAAGTAAGGAACCCTTTTACTAGATTGCTAAAGTACGATCCATTATACTTTTAATATAGTGATAATATGGAAAGGGAGTAAAATGTTTGAAGGAAAACCCATTGCAGGAAGACAGGATTTTTTCCATTGATGTGTTAAGAGGCATAGCCCTATTAGGCATCTTGTTCGTAAACATATTTTCCTTTCATACGCCGTATCTTTATGGAGATTTATCAACGTTTGCCAAATCCCCTTTGGATCGTTGGGTTTTCACCATGATAGATTTATTTGTTCAAGCAAGCTTTTACCCATTATTTGCCATGCTTTTTGGTTATAGTTTTCTTTTGCTGAAGGAAAAGCTTGATGAGAAAGGTGGCCGTTTTTACACCGTTACAGTGAGAAGGATGTTGATTCTACTTATCATCGGTCTTATTCATGCTACAGTTGTTTGGGCAGGCGATATTCTTGTTACTTATGCCGTTTTTGGATTTTTACTTATCATGTTTATCAATCTGTCAGCAAAGGTTTTGACAACAATATCGATCCTATTGTATACGATTCCAAATTTATGGTTGTTTTATCAAATGTTACCATTGGCGACATTTATTTCAAAAAATCATATTTCGGTTTATGATGAAAGTAAAGCAGCAGAAGTGACAGCGGTCTATCAACATGGGAGCTTTTTGGAGGTGACAGTTCAAAGATTACAAGATTGGTATCTTGAGACTGGCAGCGCATTTATCATGTTAATGTTTATGGTCTTTCCATTGTTCTTATTTGGGGTCAGTTTAGCAAAAACAAAAAGATTAGTCCGAAATAAAAAGAATGATCGTTTTTGGTCCTGGGTACTTATTATAACCTTGCCAACTGGATTGTTATTGAAATTAATTCCATACATATTTGAGAAAAATATTGCAACAGAACATATTCAAAATGTTTTTGGTGGAAGTATCCTTACACTTACATACATTTCCATAATTTATCTTCTATGTTATAAAGGAAAATTGGCGGATTTTTTCGGAATGTTTCGAGATGTTGGGAAAATATCTTTGACAAATTATCTCTTCCAATCCATTTTATGTTCATTTATTTTCTATAGTTATGGACTCGGTCTTTATGGACAAATTTCTTATACCGAAAGTACACTTTTAGCGGGTACGATTTATTTATTACAAATGGTGATCAGCCGGAAATGGTTAAACCATTATCAAATGGGACCAATGGAATGGATTTGGCGGAGGTTCACATATGGGAATTTTTCACAAATAAAAAAGAAAGGGGTATGAAATAATGAAGTTTGTAACAGCAACTCATCACAATGGCAATCCGTTTGTCGGCCTTGTTTATAAAGAAAACATTATTGATTTACAGCAATTAGATGAAGTGTATAATGGTGGTCCATCACAAATCTCTAATACATTGATTGAATGTATTGAACACGGAGATGCTTTCTTAAAAAAAGTCAATGAGTTATTGAACTCTCTGCCATTAAAAGAAGAGGCATCAGAAGCGTTCTATTCGTTTCATGAGGTTACTATGCATGCGCCAATCCCAGTCCCTAGAAAAAATATTTTCTGTGTTGGTAAAAATTATCGTGAACATGCTATTGAAATGGGGAGTGAACAAGATATTCCAGAAGACATTATTATTTTTACAAAGGCGCCTACAACAGTAACAGGACCGAATGCTACCATACCCAATTACAAAAATTTAACAAACCAGCTAGATTATGAAGGGGAATTGGCCGTTGTTATTGGAAAAAGGGGTAAAGAAATTAAAGAGGAAGAAGCCCTTGATTATGTTTTTGGCTATACTATTATAAACGATATTACGGCAAGGGATATGCAAAGTCGTCATAAACAATATTTTTTAGGTAAAAGTTTAGATTGCACATGTCCGATGGGGCCATGGATTGTTCATAAATCAGTAATTGCGAATCCGAATGCGTTACAAATTGAAACGAAAGTAAATGGAGAAATAAGACAGCAATCGTCAACGAACCATTTAATCTTTCCAATAGAAAAGATTATATCTATCCTCTCAAGAGGAATGACGTTGGAAGCAGGCGATATTATTGCAACAGGTACTCCGGCTGGAGTTGGCAAAGGTTTCAAACCACCACGATTTTTAAAATCTGGTGATGAAATTGAAATCACAGTTGAGCATATCGGCACTTTAATCAATCGTATTGAATAATCGGACTTTAAATTATTATTTTATTTTGGAATATGTTACTATTTTGTTGATATGAAACTGAAAATAGGAGGATAAAATTATGACACATATGCATATCACATCATGGGTTTTGGCGATTATTTTATTTATTGTGACCCTTGTTCTAATGAAAATGAATAATGAAAAAGGTGCAAAAATTGTTTCCATGATCACCCGCTTATTTTACATATTTGTTTTAGTCACAGGCGTCATGTTATTTATGTCAATGCCTGAGCCAACCGGTGATTATCATATTAAAATGTTAGCAGGAGTTCTTGTTATTGTGATGATGGAATTACTATTAGTGGCGACAAAAAAACAACGATCAACCGTCCTTTATTGGATTTTATTTATCATTATACTTTTAACAACAATATATTTAGGTTTAAAATTACCAATGGGTATGAAGTTTTTTTAAAAATTCATAAAAAAGGAGGAATCTGTCAAATTTTGACAGATTCCTCCTTTTTGTGTTTTCAATTTGTCCTATTTATTTAATTTTTATCATCATCATGTAGTTGGACTTTGTGGCAATAACCAAAACTTGTAAATATTTTATTCTGATCCAAAAACAAAGATACGCTTTAGATTAGATAATCCATTAAATACCACGATATTTTGTGCCTAAGTCTGTGCTACTAACACTTAGCAGTCCCGAGGAAGGACGAAGATGACATTTATTGTGTTTGAAAAAGTAAAATGTGTTACAAATGGATATTACATTTACTACGTAATGTTTCATGAAATGAACAATTTTTGATTTAGGCCTTTTTTGGCCAATAAAAGTCTTGAACAACAATTCGCTTACCTGTATTTAGCGTAAATTCCAATCGATCTTTTCGTTTTTTCTCATCATAATCAAAATGATGATGAACAACACAAATACATGTACTATTATCAAAGGTTAGGAAATTAACACCTTGTTTTTTGGGTGATAATTTAAAGGAGGAAATGTTATGACAATACAGTAAATCAAATATCGAAAATTCAAGTTCATTTAATGTGGAAATAAATTGGTAAAACACATCGTTCTGTAATTCTTCAAGCCAAGAAATACAGCTATACGGTAAAGTTTTTCGGATACGAACTTGCATGTAGTCTTGTAAAACGTATTGTGTATGTTTGCTCTGAATTTTAAAATCTTCTGTCAAAATTCCAGTATGCCACTGATTTAAATGTTTAAATTGAAATTCACGAAAAAAGAAATCTTCTAATGGAAAGGCATCGTCGTTCTCTTCATCAAAAAAGACCCAATCCCCATTGATTTTTTCTATTATACCTTCACAATAGGAACGTTGTTGATTATCAATGATCCGTAATTTTTCAGGTTTCATCGTTGTCCTCCATTAGAAAAATAGTAGTTTTATACTTGTTTTGACAAAATACGATTTTTTTATACTTTTTGGAAAGGCTTCTGATTGACGGTTTGTCCAGGAAAAAGGTAAGCTATAATCGTAACAAGTTTCAGATAATACAGATGATTTTTTGGATTTGGTGAGGAGGATATGGTAGTTGAAACATGTACTTGCTGTATTACTTTTTATTCCCATTTTTTTATTTTCTTTTCAGCTTGTATCAAAGGCAGATGATACAAAACAAGTAACGACAGATAAAAGCGTTTATTATATCATCGTTGACCGATTTTATAATGGTGATCGATCAAATGACATTCAAGTAAACACACAAGATCCTTTGGCTTATCATGGTGGTGATATTAAAGGAATTATTAAACGCATAAATCATATTAAAAAGATGGGGTTTACGACGATCCTGTTAAGTTCTATTTTTGAAAGTAGAGATGATGACTATTTAAGTGAGGATGTAAAAGATTACTATAAAATAAATCCACATTTTGGCAATATAGATGATATTAAGGAACTTGTCCGGGTTGCTCATGATATTCACATTCAAATTATCCTTGATTTACCTATTAGCCAAGACGGATCGATGGATGAGATAGCAAAGGCTGCAAACTGGTGGATTGAAGAAGTTGGTGTGGACGGTTTCTTCTTAAAAAAACATCTTGAAATACCAATTGCGGAATATGATAAATTTGCTCATGAAGTAAAGGCAGTTAATGAACATGTTTACATCATTTTACAAATTGACGATGGAACAATTGATTTAGAAAACTCCTCCATTGATCGTGTAGTAAACGGTGATCTAACTGTACATATGAGAGCAGTACTAAACAAACCCGATCAGTCCATTAAACCGCTGTTGAATGCAATGGAAGGAAAAGCTTTTTGGAAATATATAGATGATCCAAATATTCGTCGTTTTACTTATGAAATCGTGCAACAAAATCAATTTCCAGGTGAAAGGTGGCCGCTTATATTAACATTTTTGTATACGACCCCTGGTGTACCCGCCATTTTCTATGGAACAGAAATTGCTTTAAATGGGGGAGAAGGTGCAGAGAATCATCGTTTAATGGATTTTCGTGCAGATGACGAATTAATTGAGTTTATGGAAAAACTAGGAAACATTCGAAATCATTATCCATCTTTAACGGATGGCGATTTAAACCTACTTTATGAAGAGGGTGGGATGGCCGTTTACGCTAACACATATAAGGATGAAACAACCATTGTGGCATTGAATAATTCTTCTCAAAATCAAACCGTTGAAATTTCTAGCGATCTAATTGCTCCTAATAAACAGCTTTTTGGTTTGTTTGAAGGTGAACTGATAAAGGAGAAGAATGGAACATATGTAATCCAAATGAATCAGGAACAAGCAGAAATTTTTGTTGTGCAAAATCATACTGGAATAAATATGATGAATGTAACCGTCATGACAATGATCCCTATTGTATTTATGTTCTTTTACTATTTTCTTTGGAAAAGGGGAAAGAAAAGTTCGTATTAAATAAGTCATAAAAAAAGGTTACCAAATATTTGTCCTTAAGGATATTTGGTAACCTTCTTATCATTTAGCGGAAATTAACAAATTGTACATCGATAGGTAAATCTGCTTCTCTTATGATAGCAATAACTTTTTGCAAATCATCCTTACTTTTACCTGAAACTCGAATTTGGTCATCTTGAATTTGACTTTTTACTTTGAGTTTTGAGTTTTTAATTAATGAATTAATCTTTTTCGCGTTTTCTTTATCAATACCACTTACGAGTTTTGCTCGTTGACGTACATTTCCGCCAAAGGCGTTTTCTAATTTTTCATAGTGTAAGTTTTTTAAGGGCACATTGCGTCTAATTAACTTACTGATGAGAACATCTTTTAATTGATTCATTTTAAATTCATCATCGGAAATAAGAACGAGTTCTTCACCTTCAAGTTTTATATCACTGGAACTTCCTTTAAAATCGTACCGATTTTGAATTTCTTTCATCGCCATGTTAATGGCATTCGCCACTTCTGAAAAATCAACCTTGGAAACGATATCGAATGAACTTTCCTTTGCCATTTAACTCCTCCGTTCCTACTATTTCCCTCTATTATATGGAAAAACGAACCCTTGGGCAAGTTCAAACTAAGGAAAGGACTTTTATACGAAAGTATAAGTTATAGTCGATCAGTGGAGATGGGAGATAAGCTTTTTAGGAAAAATCAATATCGGGCGTCTCGAAAGACAGCCCGATAATTACAAATGATCTGTTTTCTTTGAATATTGCCGTTTACCAGCTTTACGATTCCGTTCTTTCAGTTCATTCGCTTTTTCTCTTTTTGCTTGATGATCAACAGGCTTTTTATCGTCATCGGTCGTGTGTGACATTTTTTACACCCCTTTAACAAAATTCAGCATCATCGCTTCGGCTTTATTATTGGGTTATATCGATGTCACTATTCGTTTTTTTATCTAAAAAGAAGACCGCAATTGCACCTGGACCAGTGTGGGCACCAATAACTGAGCCAATCATGTTAATAAAGAAATGTTTGCAACCAAATTTTTCTTCCATCATTTTTTTTACTAGTATTGCTGTTTCTTCATCATCTGCGTGACTAATGCCAATCAATTGATTGGATAAATCGGCACCACGTTCGTCCATTAAATCGACCATTCGTTTAAGGACTTTTTTGCGACCACGGATTTTTTCTAATGGAATTAATTTTCCATCTTCTACATGTAGCAAAGGTTTAATGTTAAGCAAACCACCTACAAAGGCACTTACATTAGATACACGTCCACCGCGCCGTAAATATTCTAAATTATCTACTGTAAATAAATGTTGCATATGTTCGCAATAAAATTCAGCTTCTTTAATGATGGTTTCCTTAGTAGCACCACTTTCCAAAAGTTTTACTGCATGATGAACAATGAGTCCTAGCCCAAGGGATGCTGCCTTTGTATCAATAATGGTTAAATCAAATTCAGGATATTTTTCTAAAATTTGTTCCCGAACCATACAAGCTGTTTGATATGTACCAGATAATTGGGATGAAAATGCTAAATAAAGGCAAGATTGCCCTTCTTTGGCGTATTTAGTGAAAATTTCGGTAAACTGATTGATTGATGCTTGTGAAGTTTTTGGAACACTTCCGTTTCGCATTTCATCATAAACTGTTTTGGGTTGAATTTCTGTTATATCTTTATATTCCTCCCCCTTAAGATGAACAGTCAACGAAATAAGTTCAAGATTGTGTTCTGTTATGTAGTTATATGGCAAGTCACACCCGCTATCTACAATAATTTTTAAAACTGTCATCATACCACCGCTTTCTATTTTTACTATAAAACAGTTTAACACCTTGGTAAAAATAAGAAAAGAGCTATTCCGATGGTCTTCACCTTGTTTTCCACAATTATTGACTTTTCAATTATAGAATTTTTGGTTTTTGGGAAATATATCCATAATAAGACAAAGATTCTCTTTCTTGTTTTTAATGATGTAAAGCAGCAGTTATTCACATCTATGATAAAGTGGTGGAACATATGGTTTTAGTTTTAACGAATGTAAAAAAACTTCTTGCAGTCATTATAGGGGCTTTTATTTTTGCGATATCGATGAATTTCTTTATTATTCCTGCCGGTGTTTATTCCAGCGGGTTTGCAGGATTAAGCCAACTACTTGCCCGAATATTTGGGGATTTTTTCAATATACATATTTCAGTTGGTATTTGGTTATTGTTATTAAATATACCTGTTGCATTGTTAGGTTGGACAAAAGTAAGTAAGTCTTTTACTTTATATAGTTTTGTAAGTGTCATTTTTTCATCCCTATTTTTAAATCTTTTACCGATTGTAACATTATCTGAAGATATTCTTTTAAACGCTGTCTTTGGTGGCGTTCTAAGTGGAATAGGGGTCGGGATCACTTTACGGTTTGGCGCTTCCACAGGCGGGATGGATATTATTGTTGTTTATTTATCTTACTTAGTTGAAGAATCGCTTGGTAAGTATAATTTTATATTAAATAGTTTTATTATTATCGCTGCTGGTTTTCTCTATGGATGGGAAAAATCATTATATACGTTAGTGGTATTATTTACCGTTTCTAAAGTGATTGATATTATTCATACCCAATCACAAAAGTTAACCGCAATGATTGTGACCAAAAATTCCAAAGAAGTAAGGAAGGCGATTATTAACCGATTGAAAAGAGGAGCAACAGTAATTCAAGCCCACGGGGCGTTTTCTGATGAAGGGAAGGAGATGTTACTTACGGTCATTAGCCGTTATGAATTATTTGAACTAAGGAAAATTATATCGGAGATTGATCCAAAAGCCTTTACGAATATCGTAAAAACAGAAACGGTGATTGGGCAATTTCGAAAAATTGATTCGTGAAAAATTGGGGCGTTGAAACTTAGCCCCAATTCTTTTAATCAATATTTAGTGATTGAAGTTCACTTTTATATTGTTGCTCAATTTCTTGTTCAGCCAATTCAGCATCTGGAAAAGATTGTTCAATGGCTTGTTGAACTTGTTTGATTTCATCCATTGAAACATTTTCAGCCGATAACATGTTTTTAAGTCGCTCTTTAATTTGTTGGAAATAAGAAATGGCCAAGCTTGCCACCACCTAATAATGGACGATAGAAGAATCTTGTCCTTCTCTCATTTTTCGGGCTTCGGCTTCGGCATATGTTAAATGGTAAGGGATTCTCTTTGAATGTTGATAAACTGCGTTGGAACCTTGACTTACAAAGCGTCGAGATTTTCCACTTTTCGCCATAAGATGATCCCTCCATTCTTGATCAAGAACGATTTTAAAAAATCGTTCACTAATAACTTATCCGAAATATGTTGTTTCAATCGTTGAAGAAATAGGAAATGTCTAAAATAAGTTTTCCAATACGAAAAGCTGTCCTATAGGACAGCTTCAGCTTGTAGACAAAGTCCCTAACTAGTGGCCAAATCTACAGGTTTTTTTTGTATAATAGGGATAGAATTCTTGGTT